>Ga0105100_10000551_pt1 | contig 21996 bp, 37 predicted proteins | sample PPLLak12cMay2015_2_FD_87033 | JGI IMG/M metagenome (GOLD analysis project Ga0105100, IMG submission 87033) | Freshwater sediment microbial communities from Prairie Pothole Lake near Jamestown, North Dakota, USA - PPLs Lake P8 Core (1) Depth... | ecosystem: Environmental > Aquatic > Freshwater >...
ACCTGGAAGTGGACTTGATCGTGCCGGTGGCATTGGAGCAGGGCTCGAAGTTCGCCATCCGTGAAGGCGGCCTGACCGTCGGCGCTGGCGTGATCACTAAGATTCTGGATTAGGATTAGATATGGCTAAGCAGAAAATTCGCATCCGCCTTAAAGCATACGATCATCGCGTTCTGGACCAATCTGCGAAGCGCATTGTTGAGACCGCAGAACGCACAGGCGCCCGGGTTGTCGGACCGGTTCCGCTGCCTACGCGCGTGGAGCGATTCACGGTCCGGCGCTCGACCTTTATTGATAAAGATTCTCATGAGCATTTTGAGATCCGTACGCATAATCGCTTGATCGATGTGCTGGATCCCGATTCGAAAACAATTGATATGCTGATGCGCCTGAACCTGCCGGCAGGCGTGGACATTGAAATAAAAATATAACCAATCTGCAGTGAGGATGTTGCGCAACGTGGCAGTCCACTAATCGCTACGATCTCACCACAACCATTGGCAGCGTAAGAACGATCTCGTTCGCGAACCCACAACCCAACCTGTTTCGCGGCGGATTGGATGACTGCGTTGCGGTCAGGGATGATGCAGCCAAGCCCAGGCTGACAGTCCCGAATATTATGAATTTAGGAGAAAATCGAGATGTTGAAAGGGCTGATTGGCAAGAAAGTCGGCATGACCCAGATTTTCGACGATGCCGGTAGTGCAATCCCGGTGACTCTGATCGAAGCTGGGCCGTGCTATGTAACCCAGGTGCGCCTTCCCGAGCACGATGGCTATTCTGCGGTGCAGCTGGGTTTCGAAGAGGTCAAGCCGAAACGGCTGTCCGGCGGACAGTTAGGGCACCTGAAGCGCAATAGTATGCCTCCGTTGCGCTTTTTGCGTGAGTTTCGCGAGAAAGATCCCGGTGTGAAGGAAGGCGAGAAGATCACCGTGGAACAGGTGTTCTCCGTCGGCGAGCATGTGGACTTAATCGGCACAAGCAAAGGCAAAGGATTTGCGGGTCCTGTGAAGCGCTACCATTTCGCTGGTGGCATCAAAACTCACGGTCAGTCCGATCGCCAGCGGGCGCCAGGCTCGCGCGGCTCGGGGACTACGCCAGGACGCGTCTTCAAGGGCGCGCGCGGCGCAGGCCATATGGGCTTTGATCGCGTGACCGTCCAGAATCTGTCGGTCGTTCTGGTGGACGCCGAGCGCAACTTACTGGGTGTGCGTGGTGCAGTACCCGGTCCCAAGGGCGGCGTGGTTATGATCAAGGGTGCACGCAAGCAGTAACCAGTGATTGGAGCGACGTGTGATGGAACTTGATGTCTTGAACCTAGAGGGCCAGAAGGTCAGCACGGTGGAGCTGCCGGCAAGGATCTTCGAAGCCCCGATAAATATCGATTTGATGCACCAGGCTTATGTCCGCCAGATGGCGAACAGCCGCCTGGGCACCCATAAAACCAAAGGCCGCAGCGAGGTTGCTGGTGGCGGTCGCAAGCCCTGGCGCCAAAAAGGCACCGGGCGAGCTCGCCAGGGTTCTATTCGGGCAGCTCAATGGGTTGGCGGCGGAAAAATACATACGCCAAAACCGAGAGATTACTCCCAGCTAATGCCGCGCAAAATGCGCCGCGCCGCCTTGCGGTCAGCTCTATCTGTAAAGGCGTCGGAGGACGGCATCGTGGTATTGGATGAGTTCAAGCTCTCCGAGCCGAAGACCCGCCTGGTCGCCCAGGCTCTACAACGCCTGGTTGGTGATTCGACCGTTCTGATCTTGATCCCCGAGAAGGACGCAGATTACGAACTGGTAATCCGTTCGGCGACCAACCTGCCAGAGACGAAGACCTTGCTGGCGAATTATCTCAATATCCGAGACTTGTTCGGTTACGACAAAGTCATCCTTCCGCTCAAAGCGCTGGATGTGCTGGAATCGTACCTGGGTTAGCCTGGAGGTAGCCATGAGCACAATATATGATGTGCTTCGCCGCCCGCTGATCACAGAGAAATCGAATTACTTGAACAGCGCTCTTCACCAATACGTTTTCGAAGTTGCTCATGATGCGACCAAGGTCCTGGTGAAGGATGCGGTAGAGACTTTATTTGACGTGGACGTTTTGAGGGTAAATATTATCAACATGCCAGCAAAGCGCACCCGGCGTGTACGCAGCCGGCGGGTAATGGTACGCCGTAGCGGTTACAAGAAAGCGGTTGTGACCCTTGCCCCGGACGACACGATTGACATATTTGAAGGGGTGAAGTGATGGCAGTAAAGAAGTATAAGCCAACAACTCCTGGTCAGCGTGGGATGACTGGCTATTCCTTCGAGGAAATCACCAAAGATACCCCCGAGCGCGCCCTGCTGATGCCGCTGCGCAAGAGCGGTGGTCGAAATCTGTACGGGCGCGTAACCGTGCGGCATAGAGGTGGCGGTCATCGACGCCATATCCGGATTGTAGACTACAAAAGGGAAAAATTTGGCATCCCTGCCAGAGTATCTGCGATCGAATATGATCCCAACCGGACCGCACGCCTGGCCCTGCTGACATACGCGGACGGTGAGAAGCGCTACATCGTTGCTCCTTTAGACCTGCGCGTTGGCGACACGGTCATGTCGGGTCCGAATGCCGAAATCCGCCCTGGAAACTGCTTGCCGATCGCCAATATCCCGGTTGGCACGCTGATGCATAATATCGAATTGAAGCATGGAAAAGGTGCCCAGCTGGTGCGTTCAGCGGGTGGAGCTGCCCAGTTATTGGCGAAGGAAGGCGATTTTGCCCAGGTACGGCTGCCTTCTGGGGAAGTCCGCCTGATCCACCAGGTTTGCTATGCCACGATTGGTCAGGTGGGCAATCTGGAGCACAGCAATATCAAGCTGGGTAAAGCCGGTCGCAAGCGCCACCTGGGCATCCGCCCGACGGTACGCGGTACGGCGATGTCACCTCGCGATCACCCGCACGGCGGTGGTGAAGGTCGCCAGCCGGTCGGTATGCCCGGCCCGAAGAGCCCGTGGGGAAAGCCCACGCGCGGGTATAAAACACGCCGCAATAAGAGAACCGAACAGTACATTGTGCGGCGGCGTGGAAAGAAACGCTAGAGATTGGGTTAGGTCGTCGGCCTTCTGCGACCTGCTGAACACATAGTAACGGAGATGATCCCATGGGAAGATCATTGAAAAAAGGTCCGTACGTTGAACCGAAACTGCTCAAGAAAATCGAGTTGATGAACGAGCGTGGCGAGAAGAAAGTTATCCGCACCTGGAGCCGCGCCAGCACCATCTTTCCTCAGATGGTAGGGCACACGATCGCGGTGCATGATGGCCGCCGGCACGTGCCGATCTATGTTACTGAGAATATGGTGGGTCACCGCCTGGGTGAATTCGCGCCGACGCGCACCTTCCGCGGGCATGTCGCCGAGAAAAAGGTGAAGAAAGGTTAGAAAGTCATGGAAACAGATATTCGCGCCCATGCCCGCTTCCTCCCGTACTCGGCGCAGAAAATGCGTCTGGTCGTTGATCTAATTCGCGGCAAAGGTGTCAACGAAGCGCTGACTGAGCTCAAGTTCGTAACTAACGCCGCGGCGGACCCGATATCGAAGGTCCTCACCTCTGCTGCAGCCAATGCCGAGGAAAACTTCGGCGTCAGTCGGGATGACCTTTATGTGTACCGCATCTTTTCGGATGAAGCTCCAACACGCAAGTGGCGTCGCTTTGGGGCGCGCGGCCGGTTCAAGCCATGGTTGCGGCGTACTTCGCATCTCACGGTTATCCTGCGGGAGCGGCAGTAATTCACAAGAATAGGCTGCGACCTGCATCAATCTGCAGATTGCGCAGTGCCAAGGAGATCATATGGGTCGTAAAGTACATCCAATCGGTTTTCGTCTGAAGATCAACAAGACCTGGGAAGGTCGCTGGTACGCTGAAGGCGGAGATTACGTTTCTCAGCTGCACCAGGATTTCGCCTTGCGCAAATTGATCCGCAAAGAGGCCGTCAAAGCGGGCGTATCTCGCATTGAGATCGAACGATTTCCCGGTAAAGTCAAGATTGTAGTTCACACAGCCAAACCCGGCATCCTGATCGGGCGCAAGGGCGAGAGCGTGAAGAAGATGCGCCAGAGCCTTGAAGCTGTGGTGGGCAAGAAGATTGACCTGGAGATCAAGGAGATCAAATCCCCTGATCTGGACGCTTACCTGGTGGCAGAAAATATCGCCGACCAGCTCGAGCGCCGTATCAGCTACCAGCGTGCGATGAAGCGCGCCATCCAGCAGTGCATCCGCCAGGGAGGCGAAGGCATCCGCCTGGAAGTCTCCGGTCGCCTGAGCGGCGCTGAAATGGCTCGCACCGTGAATATGCGCGAAGGTCAGGTACCGCGCCAGACCCTGCGCGCCGATATCGATTACGCTATGTCTGAGGCTACTACAACCTACGGGCAAATCGGCGTGAAGGTCTGGATATATAAAGGCGAAGTACTCCCTGAGCTCGAAGACAAGATCCAGACGACCGAGGGTGTTTACGTTAGTGAATAGACATTAGAGATTCGAGAATAGAGAATCGTGAGTAAGTCAGGATTACCAGACCGAGGACGACTCTCGCTTCACTACTCTCTAATCTCGGACTTTGAGGTTGAATTATGTTAATGCCAAAGCGTGTTAAATGGCGCAAGCAAATGCGCGGACGTATGAAGGGGAAAGCCCAACGTGGGGCTGAAGTCACCTTCGGTGATTTTGGCTTAATGGCTCTGGAACCGGGTTGGGTGACAGCCCGCCAGATTGAGGCTGCTCGCCGTGCGATCGTGCGTGCGCTGCGCCGCCACGGGAAAGTCTGGATCCGCATTTTCCCTGATAAACCTGTAACGAAAAAGCCGGCTGAAACGCGCATGGGTAAAGGGAAAGGCAACGTGGAGTTCTGGGTAGCGGTTATCAAGCCCGGACGGGTAATGTTCGAAGTCGGTGGTGGTGTGCCAGAAGACGTCGCTCACGAGGCCCTTGCGCTGGCCCAATACAAGTTTTCCATCAAGACCAAGATCATTGGACGGTATGACCAGGTAGGGGGTGAAGCATGAAATCAGCTGAGATCCGCGACCTATCTACTGACCAGCTCCACGCGCGGCTCAACGATGCCCGGGAAGAGCTGATGAATTTGCGTTTTCAAATGGCGATCGGCGGGCTGAGCGATTACACCCGCCTGAGCCAAATTCGCCGCGATATCGCACGCCTGTTGACCATCCTCAACGAGCGTGAGAGTGCGGCTCAGCAAGAAGGTGAAGCATGAACACTCGGCGCCGATTAACCGGTGTAGTGACCAGCGATAAGATGGATAAGACGGTAGTCGTCGAGATTACCCGCACTTATCGGCATCGTTTATATAAGAAAGTAGTGAGCAGCCAGAGGCGAATAATGGCCCACGACGAGCTGGGTTGCCAGATCGGCGATCATGTACGCGTCGTGGAGAGCAATCCAATCTCACGCAACAAGCGTTGGGTGGTGGAAGAAATCATCCGCCGCGATATCGCCGCCAGTGAGCCGGTCGTGGAGAGTGAGGAATGATCCAGCAGGAGTCTCGGTTAAAAGTAGCCGATAACACTGGCGCCCGCGAGCTCCTGGTGATCCATATCATGAGCGGCTCCACTCGCCGTTATGGCAGCATTGGAGATGTGGTTGTTGCGACGGTCAAATCCTCCTCGCCTCAGGGTGCAGTGAAAAAGAGCGAAATTGTCCGGGCAGTGATTGTACGCTGTACAAAGGAATGGCGGCGTGACGATGGTTCCTATATCCGCTTCGACGATAACGCAGCGGTTATCCTCGATACCGACGGTCACAATCCTAAGGGAACCCGCATATTCGGCCCGGTTGCTCGTGAGTTGCGCGAGAAAGGCTTCATGAAGATTGTATCGCTGGCCCCGGAAGTGCTCTAGGGCTGGCAGTTGCAGGAGCGAGTATCGTGAAGGTAAAGATACGTAAAGGCGATATTGTTGAAGTGATCAGCGGGCGCCTCGAAGATAAGGGCAAACGGGGCGAGGTGATCAAGGTCCTGCCTGATGAGGGTCGTGTTGTCGTGCAGGGCGTCAATATACGGAAGAAACATCAGCGTCAGGTGCAAACCCAGGGTAGACGTTCGATCAACCCTGGCATCATCGAATACGAAGGCTCGATCCATCTTTCGAATGTGATGCTGGTCTGTCCAAAGTGCAGCGAGCCGACCCGGGTCGGTGTGCAGCGCCAGGAGGGCGAGTCTGTGCGCATCTGCAAGAACTGCCAGGCGTTGATCGACTGATAGGCCGGCTGGAGAATAATTATGAGCCATATTCTGAAAGAACGTTATGAAAACGAGATTGCGCCGGTCCTGATGAAGTCGCTCAAGATGAGCAACCCGATGCAGGTGCCGCGCATCGATAAGGTCGTTGTGAACGTCGGTGTTGGTGAAGCGCTGGATAACGCCAAGTCTCTGGAAGCCGCCGTGGCTGACATCACCCAGATCACCGGACAAAAACCGATCATCACCAAGGCCCGGAAAAGCATTGCCAATTTTAAACTGCGCGAGGGCCGGGCGATTGGCGTCAAGGTAACTCTGCGTGGCGAGCGCATGTGGTCTTTCCTGGACCGTTTGATGAACATCGCCCTGCCACGTGTGCGTGACTTTCGCGGCATCAACCCGGATGCTTTCGATGGCCGCGGAAATTACACACTCGGGCTGCGCGAGCAGCTGGTCTTCCCCGAGATCGAGTACGACAAGATCGATAAGCTGCGCGGGCTGGAGGTCAGCATTATCACCACGGCGCGCAATGATGACGAAGGCAGGCAGCTGCTGAGAATGCTCGGCATGCCGTTCAAAAAGGAAGGTTAGCCAATGGCCAAAAAGTGCATGTCTTTTCGTGAGATACGGCGAAAATACCCGACTCGGGTACGGAATCGCTGCAAAGTGTGTGGTCGCCCGCGCGGATACCTGCGCCGGTTTGGCCTGTGCCGGATTTGTTTTCGTGACCTGGCACTGCAGGGCAAAATCCCCGGTGTAGTGAAATCTTCTTGGTAGCCGGGCGGAGGGACTGAGAATGAATATAACGGATCCTATAGCCGATATGCTGACTCGCATCCGCAACGCTATGATGGCGGGTCATACCACTGTCGCAATGCCGAGCTCTAAGCTGAAGGTATCGATTGCAAAAATCCTGAAAGATGAGGGTTTTATCAGCAGCTATGAGGTGGTGGATGGCACTGCAGCCGGGCAAAAAGTATTGCGCGTTCGCCTTAAGTATATTGGCGAGCGGCGCGAGCGTAAGCCCGTCATCAACGGCCTGCAGCGCGTAAGCCGCCCCGGTCGCCGGGTGTATACCGGAAAGCGGGAAATCCCCTGGGTGCTTTCCGGGATGGGTATTGCTATTATCTCCACGCCGAAAGGTGTGATGACCGGCCAGCGCGCCCGCCAATTGGGTGTCGGAGGCGAAGTTCTCTGCAAAGTCTGGTAGAGGAGGTCATTGTGTCTCGAGTTGGACGCACGCCGGTAGTTATACCGAAGGGTGTTGAAATAGATATCAAGGGCTCGAATGTGCTGGTGAAAGGCCCTAAGGGCGAGATGCAGCGCACATTTCCGGCTGCCATGACGATTGTTGTTGAGAATGGACAGGTTATCGTCCAGCGTCCCAGCGACGAAAGCGGTCATCGCTCCTTGCACGGGATGACACGCACCCTGATCAGCAACATGGTCTTAGGTGTAAGCACTGGTTTTGAAAGAATCTTAGAAGTCAATGGGGTTGGGTACCGGGCCGAGGTACAGGGTAAGGACCTGGTCTTGCATGTTGGGTACTCGCATCCCGTGGTGATTGAGCCCCCCAAGGGCATCAGCTTTGATTGGGACGCCAGATCACGCCAGATCAAGGTGATGGGCTACGATAAAGAGTTGGTGGGGCAGATGGCAGCAAACATTCGCCAGGTCCGTCCGCCGGAACCTTATAAGGGTAAGGGCATCAAGTATCTGGAAGAGAAGATCCGCCGTAAGGCTGGAAAAGCTGGTAAGGTGTAATCATATGAGCGCGAATAAATCACGTTCTAAATCTCGGGTCAGGCGGCATGCGCGTGTACGCAAGCACGTCGCTGGCACGTCTGAGCGGCCTCGCCTGAATGTGTTTCGCAGCGTGGCGGAAATCTACGCCCAGGTGATCGACGATGAGGCCGGGAAGACCCTGGTTTCTGCATCGAGCATCGACCACGATCTGCGCGCCCAGATGGACAGCCTGAAAAAGAGCGAACAGGCCCGCCTGGTTGGAAAAGCTCTGGCAGAGCGCGCCAAGTCCCAAGGGATCTCGCGCGTGGTATTCGACCGAGGTGGCTACCGGTATATCGGCAGGGTGAAAGCCCTGGCAGATGGTGCCCGCGAGGGCGGCCTCGAGTTCTAGGCCGGTTATGGAGTAAAACATGTCGGATTTCGTCGAATTTGAACACGAATTAGATGAGCGTGTGGTTGAGATCGCCCGGGTGGCGAAGGTCGTCAAGGGTGGTCGCCGGTTCTCCTTCCGTGTCACGGTAGTGGTCGGTGACAATCGCGGCAGTGTGGGCATTGGCACCGGGAAGGCGAACGCGGTGCCGGATGCGATGCGCAAAGCCTCCGAGCAGGCCCGGCGTAATATGCACAAGGTCTCGCTTTTCGGCACCACTATTCCCCACGAGGTGCTCGGACGGGTGAGCGGCGCCCAGGTATTGCTCAAACCGGCTTCTCCCGGTACCGGAGTTATCGCGGGTGGTGGTGTGCGCGCGGTGGTTGAAGCTGCGGGCGTGTCGGATATCCTAACCAAATCCTTGGGCAGCAGCAATTTGCTCAATGTAGTCTATGCGACAATCGAGGCGTTAGACCAGCTGAAATCTCCGCAGGAAGTGGCGGCCCTCAGGGGTAAGTCGCCAAAAGATGTCACACCTTTCTGGGAGCGGAGGAAGAATGCCTAAAAAGACCACTCCACAGGTAAAGGTGGTCCGTGTGACACTGGTAAAAAGCCCGATCGGATATTCCCAGCGCCATAAGGACACGATCAAGGCACTTGGTCTGCGCCGCATGCACCAGACGGTAGAACATGTTGATTCGCCTGTGCTGCGCGGCATGATTGCCAAGGTCGCCCATCTGGTGAAAGTAGAAGAATAATCATGGATTTCGGTCTCTGCGCTGCGTACTGTTCGTGCGCACAGGAGCCCGAACTTCTGAGGAATGCCAATGAAATTGCATGATCTCAAACCAAACGAAGGTGCCAAGAAAAGCCGCAAGCGTGTGGGTCGTGGCATCTCAGCCGGGCAGGGTAAAACCGCCGGGCGCGGCACGAAAGGCCAGGGCGCTCGCTCCGGCGGTGGTCCGCGACTGTATCATCAGGGCGGCAATCTGCCTTTCTTCCGCCGCCTTCCGTTCGTGCGCGGTAAAGGTTTCACTCCGCTGAACCGAGTGGAGTACAACGAAGTGAACCTGGACCAGCTGGCGGATTTCAGCGCCGGTGGTCTGGTTTCGCCGGAAACCCTGGATGCAGCCCGCTTGCTGCGCAATCCGCAAAACCCGGTTGTACTCCTGGGTCGCGGGGATGTGAGCGTAGCGTTAACTGTGCGTGTTCATCGCGTGAGCAAGAGTGCTCAGGCGAAGGTCGAAGCTGCCGGTGGAAAAGTTGAAGTCCTGGAGATGTAAGCGTGATTCCCGGGTCCGTTTGAGACGCGGGAAGTGCTGCGTGCATCAAACAAAAAGGAGCCAATAACTTATGAAGCGGTCTGCCTGGCGCTATTTATGGACATCCCGTGAAATCCGCAAGATGCTGCTCATCACGCTGGCGATCCTGGCAATCTACAGGTTCATGGCGCATGTGCCCGTCCCGGGGATAAACCGTGAGGCGATTGCATCCATCATGGCGGGCGGCGGAGCAGGATCCACCCTGCTAAGCATCCTCGATCTGCTCTCAGGCGGTACGGTATCGAATTTTTCGGTGCTGGCGATGGGTGTGTACCCATACATCACTGCCCAGATTATCCTGCAGCTGTTGGTGCCGATCATCCCCGCCCTGCAAAAACGCATGGAAGATGACCCGCGTGAGGGTCAAAAGTGGATGGAAAAGTGGACGATTATCCTGGCTGTTCCCATGGCGGCATTGCAGGCCATCGGTCAGATCAACCTGTTTACATCGTTCACCGGCGGGGTTCCTATCCTGGAAAATTACGGCTGGGGAGCGGGCCAGATACTGCCTACTGTAACCGTTATTCTGAGCATGACAGCCGGGACGATGTTCGCTATCTGGCTGGGTGAGCTGATCTCAGAATTCGGCATCCGCAACCAGGGTCTCTCGCTGATCATCTTCTCCGGCATTGTGGCGCAGATCCCCACCAACCTGGCCAGTTTGCTCTCAGACGCACAGTACCGCTGGATCATCCTGGCTTTCATACTGGTCATGATCGCCTTGATCGTCTTTGCGATCGTATTTGTCCAGCAAGGGCGGCGCAATGTACCGGTCATGTACCCAGGGCGGCGAGTTGGCAACCGCATGTCGATGCCGGTTAAGGGTACTCTGCCGCTGATGGTGAACATGGCAGGCATGATCCCGCTGATCTTTGCTCAATCTCTGCTGACCTTTCCGGCGATAATTGCCAGTTTCTTCATAAACTCACAGACTGCCTGGGTGCAGAATATCGCCAGTACGGTGCAAAACTTGTTCGGAGGCACCAGCAACTTTTACTGGATCATGTACTTTGTCATGGTAGTGGCATTCACCTTCTTCTACACCGACATCTTGTTTGCACAGCAAAATTACGGTGAGAACCTGAAGAGGGTTGGCGCCCAGATCCCGGGTGTCAGCCGCGGTGCCCCGACTCAGAAATACCTGACAAAGGTGCTCAGGCGGATCACATTGCCTGGAGCGGTGTTCCTGGGTTTGATTGCCGTCATGCCGTTCTTGCTTGACCTGTTCTTACCCTTTGGGCAGAACTCCCGCTTGCTGCTGGTTTCCTCCGCCGGCTTACTGATCGTGGTCGGCGTGGTGAGGGATACGTTCTTTAACATCGAAGCCGAGCTGAAGCTGCATGGCTATGACGATGCACTGCTGATCCGCTGAGGTTAATGCAGCGATGCCGAACTATATTGTGCTTCTTGGCCCGCCTGGCGCCGGCAAGGGGACGCAGGCCCAAATCGTCTCTTGGGCTCTTGGTCTTCCTCATATCTCCTCGGGAGACATCTTCCGGGAGAATATAAAGAAGCAGACCGAGCTAGGGAAGCTGGCAAAAGGCTATATGGATCGCGGCGAGCTTGTTCCTGATGATGTCACAATTGCCATGATCCAGGAGCGTCTCTCCCGTGCAGATTGCCAACCCGGAGCACTGTTGGATGGTTTTCCGCGCACACCCGCCCAGGCACAGGCGTTAGATGAAATGCTGTCAGCATTCCACGGCGCGGTCAATGCAGTGCCAAATATCTGCGTTCCCGAAGAAGCGCTGGTCGAGCGGTTGAGCGGGCGATGGACCTGCCGGGCGCAGGGACATGTGTACCATCAACAGTTCAACCCTCCCAAAACGCCGGGCGTGTGTGACCTGGATGGCTCTGAGCTTTACCAGCGAGATGACGACAAGGCTGAGACAGTGAAACGGCGTATCCGCGTATACCTTGAACAAACTATGCCGTTGATCGAATATTACACGCGGCAGGGTAAATTAATCGAGATCAATGGCACCCAGCCGATCGACCAGGTGTCTTCTGACATGCTGGCGTCGCTGAAGAGATTTGGGAAATGATGAGCCTCGACCGCAGCATATACATTAAAAGTGAGCAAGAGATTGCCATTATGCGCGAGGCTGGTCGGATCAATGCGCTGGCTTTGCAAGCCACGCGTGAATTGATCCGTCCTGGAGTAACAACCGCTGACCTGGACGCCGCCGCAGCGGAGGTGATTCGCAAACACGACGCCATGCCTGCATTTTTGGGTGTCATGGGTGCTTACCCGTATCCGGCAACCATCACAGCCAGCGTCAATGATGAGCTTGTGCATGGCATCCCGAGCAAGCGCAAGCTTAAAGAAGGTGATATCATCTCGATCGACTGCGGCACCATTTTTAAAGGCTTTGTGGGCGACTCGGCTTACACGATTGGTGTAGGTGAGATCAGTCCTGAAGCTGAGCGGCTCATCGCAGTGACCGAACGGTCATTGGCAATTGGCATCGACAAGCTGCGTGCCGGCAACCGGGTCGGGGATGTGGGAGCTGCGATCCAGAGTTTTGTCGAGGGTATGGGCTTTCACCTTACCCGCGAATACACCGGTCACGGTGTTGGAAGGGCGATGTGGGAAGGTCCACAGGTACCGAACTACGGTGTCAATGGGCGCGGTATCGTGCTGCGCAAAGGCATGACCATTGCGATTGAACCGATGGTGCTGGTGGGTACAGGGCGTACCCAGGTGCGCCCGGATCAATGGACAGTCGTCTCGGCGGATGGATCGCTGACAGCGCACTGTGAGCATAGTGTGGCGATCACGGATGGCGATCCGCTCATTCTCACAGCCATTTAGATGAATGGTGTGATTTCAGGCTGGACGAGAGATTTGGTTTTGAGTATAATCAAAACTTCCGCTGGTTAGTAGCAGGTTTTGAGAGCCAGCGGAAAAAACAGGAGTACGGCATTATGAAAGTAACTTCTTCAGTCAAAAAGCGCTGTTCCAAGTGCAAAATCGTCAAGCGCAAAGGGATCGTTTACGTGATCTGCGATAATCCGAAACATAAGCAGCGACAGGGATGATGAGATATGGCACGTATAGAAGGCGTAGATCTACCAAGGAATAAAAGGGTTGAAGTGGGATTGACCTATATCTTCGGGATAGGTTTGCCGCGTGCACAGAAAATCCTGGCACAGACGAGCATTAGCCCCGATACGCGCATCAAGGACCTGACAGATGCTCAGGTAGCTCAGCTGCGCGATTACATAGGCCAGAACTTCAAAGTTGAAGGCGACTTGCGCCGCGAGGTGCAGCTTAATATCAAGCGCCTGATTGAAATAGGCAGCTACCGCGGCTTGCGCCATCGCCGCAATCTGCCAGCGCGTGGACAACGCACCCGCACCAACTCGCGCACAGTCAAAGGTCCGAAGAAGACGGTTGCAGGGCGCGGCCGCCGGCGCGGAGCCAAGAAGAAATAATCCCGCTGTATCCCGACTGGCTGGATGGGGCCTTCCTCCCCGCGGCTATCCGACCGGTCTGGTATCTCCGGGCACAGGTTTATCTGCCGACCACTTAAGAGTGATGTGAGGTTTTATGGCACAAAGTGTACGTTCTACACGGCGCAAGGGCGTCAAAAAAGCTAAGCGAACCCTGTCCAGTGGGCAGGTGCATATCGCGGCGACTTTCAACAATACCATTGTGACGGTTACTGACACAGCCGGGAATACGGTTGCATGGGGCAGTGCTGGCTCCGCAGGTTTTAAAGGCTCGCGCAAGAGCACGCCGTTTGCAGCTCGCCTGGCAGCTGAACAGGCGATTAAAGCAGCGATGTCTATGGGGCTGCAGGAAGTAGATGTCTACGTCAAGGGACCTGGACCGGGCCGCGAGTCAGCGATCCGCGCAGTCCAGGCGCTCGGATTGAGGATCACATCGATTTCGGACATCACTCCAGTACCCCATAATGGCTGCCGGCCTCCAAAGAAACGCCGCGTGTAGCAATTCAGGAAGGATAAGGAAATAATCGTATGGCAAAGTATCGTGGGCCAGTATGTAAATTGTGCCGGCGAGAAGGTGAAAAACTGTTCTTGAAAGGCGGACGCTGCTTTACGCCCAAGTGTGCGTTTGAGCGGCGTGGGTATGCCCCCGGGCAGCACGGCAAAAGCTCGCAGTTCCGGCGAAAACGCGATTCAGACTACAGTCGACAGCTGCGCGCCAAGCAGAAAGCGCGCCGCGTCTATGGGATCCTGGAACGCCAGTTTCGCCGGTATTATGAAGTCTCACTGCAGCGCCGTGGGCTGACCGGTCTGAATCTTCTGCAAATTCTGGAGTCACGCCTGGATAACGTAGTGTACCGGCTTGGATACGCAGACAGCCGCGCGCAGGCGCGCCTGCTGGTGACGCACGGTCACTTCTCGGTCAACGGCCGGCGAACGGACGTGCCTTCTATGTTGGTCTCTATGAATGATACGGTCTCGGTCCGGAATGAATCGCGATCGCGCACGTTCTTCAAGAACCTGCCCGACTTCGCTGAAGAAAAGAATATACCCGCCTGGTTGAGCCGTGACGTCAAAGGGCTTTCCGGCGTGGTATTGCGCCTGCCAGAACGCAGCGAGATCGACGGCAATCTGCAGGAACAGCTCATCGTCGAATACTATTCACGCTAATCAGGGTGGGTGGATAGGCAGCTGGATGTACGCCAACTTGGGATGCATACTCGCCTGCCTTCCATGAGAAGCGACCCTGGATAGGATGAGGTGAACCGTGATTGGTTTCAGTAATATGGTAACGCCGAAGATCGAGCGCAAGGCTGAGGCGCGCAACTACGGCAAGTTCATTATCAGTCCGCTGGAACGCGGCTATGGAACGACTCTGGGTAATGCCCTGCGCCGCGTTTTGCTCTCTTCATTAGAAGGCGCAGCCGTCACCTCGATTCGCATCGCGGATGTGCAGCATGAGTTCAGCGATATCCCGGGAGTGCGCGAAGACGTGATCCGGGTCATGCTGCAGATTAAGCAGCTGCGAATGAAAATGCAGGATGTCGACACAGCCCGCCTGCACCTGGAAGTGCGCGGCAGCGGCTCCGTGACGGCAGCCGATATCATCACGCCTCCAGAGGTAGAGATTGTCAATCCAGACCTGTATCTGTTTACGGTGGATGACAACAACGCCAACCTGGAAATTGAGATGACCGTCGAGCGCGGGCGCGGCTATTCTCCCGCGGATGACCGCACCGGACGGCTGCCGATTGGTGAGCTGCCGGTAGATGCCATCTACAGCCCGGTAAGCCGAGTGAATTGGGAAGTGGGCTATGCCCGGGTGGGCCAGAGCACCAACTACGATAAGCTGGTTCTGGAGATTTGGACCGACGGTACCATTGGACCGGAGGAAACACTCAGCGCCAGCGCCCGCGTCTTGATCGAGCATCTGCGCCATCTGGCTGGTATCAGCGAGGAATCGCTGATCACCATCTCGGAGGAGATGGAAGAAGGCAGCCGACTGACCAGCGAGATGATCGAGACACCCATTGAAAATCTTGACCTCTCTGTACGTGTTTTCAACTCCCTCAAGCGCACCGGCATCACGACCGTGGGTGAGGTGTTGGAGCTCCTGGAGAAGGGCGAAGAAGCTGTGATGTCCATCCGCAATTTCGGTGAGAAGAGCCTGGATGAGCTGCGCCAAAAGATGAGCGAAAAGGGCTATCTCAAGGATGAAAGCGACAGCGAAGCGGAGTAATGAGATATGCGACATAATATTGCAGGTAAGAGGCTTAGCCGTGGTAAGGACGAGCGCACCGCTTTGCGGCGAATTCTGATCAAGCAGCTGTTCGAGCATGAGCGCATCCAAACCACACGCGCCAAAGCTGAAGCCGTGCGCGGCCAGGCAGAACGCCTGATCACGCTGGCTAAACATGGTAATAAAGCCGGTGAGAGCGGCGCTGTCCATGCTCGCCGGTTGGCTGCAGCACGCTTGGGTAATGCAGGGGCGGTAAAAAAGCTGTTCGATGATATTGCCCCGCGTTTCGAGAACCGCAACGGCGGCTACACCCGGATGGTCAAATTAGGACCCCGCCAGGGTGATAGCGCTGAGATGGTAATTTTAGAATTGGTTGAAGAATAGCACGTTACCAGGCTACACTCGCTTACGACGGCACCGTTTTTGAAGGCTTTCAAAAACAGGCCAGGGCGTACACAATACAAGGCGTAACCGAAGCTGCACTGCGAGAGCTCGGCTGGCAAGGGAAGTCTATCTTGTTTGCCGGGCGAACAGACACCGGAGTCCATGCGCTGGGACAGGTTGTTGCTTTCGACCTGGACTGGGCGCACACACCGGAAGCGCTTCAGGCTGCGTTGAATGCCCATCTGCCGCCCGACGTAGCTGTCCTGTCGGCAGGCCTGGCACGGGATGATTTTCACCCGCGCTATGATGCCGAGGTCCGCCGTTACAGCTATCATATCTTTTGCCAGCCAGCACGCCACCCCTTGCGGGAGCGCTATGCCTGGAGAGTCTGGCCGGGGGTTGCGGTTGAAAAACTGGCTGATGCGGCTGGATATCTGATTGGCAGCCACGATTTTGCTGCTTTCGGCACGCCACCCCGGACTGGCGGGAGTACGGTACGCACCGTATTCAAGGCAGGCTGGGCGACCAACCAGACTTCCTGGGGAGAGACCGGGCTGGTTTTTGAGATCAGCGGGAATGCTTTCCTGTACCGAATGGTGCGCCGGTTGGTGTATCTGCAGGTTGAAATTGGGCAGGGCAGGTACGAGCCAGATATCCTTGCTCAATATCTGCAAAACCCTGGCCCCGACCTGCTGCAGGGATTGGCGCCTGCCAATGGTCTCGTATTGGTCGGCGTAGGGTATCGCAGTTAGCGAGCGTAGCATCTGAAAGTCAACCGTACATTGTATGTGGAGAAGAACGACGTGGAAAAGACTTATTATCCGAAAGCTGGCGAGTTCACTCAGGAATGGGTTCTGGTAGACGCAAATGACCAGAACCTGGGACGGCTGGCTGCCAAAATCGCCAGCCTTCTGCTCGGCAAACACAAACCCAATTTCACCCCTGGGGTGGAGACAGGCGATTTTGTTGTAGTGGTAAATGCAGAGCGCGTGACCGTGACTGGCAACAAGATGGAAGATAAAATGTACTACAAGCATTCGAATTATCCGGGCGGACTCAAAGCGATCAGCCTGCGCCAGCAGTTGCAGAAGCATCCTGACCGGGTGCTGCGCAGCGCAGTCTGGGGTATGCTGCCGCATAACAAGTTCGGTCGCCAGGTGATCAAGAAACTCAAAGTGTATGCCGGACCAGATCACCCGCACCAGGCCCAGAATCCGAAGGCGCTGGACTAGAGGAGAGCATATGTCTGTACAGTATTACGAGGGAATTGGCCGCCGAAAAGAGAGCAGCGCGCGCGTGCGTATTATGCCGGGCTCGGGTAAATTTGTCGTGAACGACAAACCGGGACAGGAGTATTTCAACCGGCTTGGAGATGTGGAAGCGATCATGGCTCCGCTGCAGGTCGCCGGGGAGAACCTTTCCACACTGGATGTGACCGTGGTAGTGAAAGGCGGGGGCGTCACGGGGCAAACCGTGGCAGTCCAGTTAGGCGTCGCCAGGGCGCTGCTGCTGATGAATCCTGATCTGCGCTCACTGCTGCGGAAGAACGGATTCCTGACACGCGACGCACGCGTCAAAGAGCGCAAGAAACCCGGCCTTAAGCGCGCCCGCAAAGCGCCTACCTATACCAAACGCTAATCTCGCCGCGCGTCCGATCCCGCACCGGAGCGTAACTACCTGGTGCTTATCGGAGAATTCATTGCTTCTAACGTAATGCGTGTCAGTTCGTTCAATACGCATTACGTTTCATTTTAATAGGAGTTACGCAGTTGGAGGGTGGATGGGCGTGTTTGGACAGGCTACACCTGCCCAAACACCTCCGATTACCCCCGAAGTACGGAGCTCATTTGTAAGAAGGTGGTGAGGCGTTTATGCTTGAATTAAATGGTGTCACCTTGCTCGGATTAGGCCCAGGCGATCCAGGGCTGCTCACCCGCCAGGCATGGGAGCTGCTCCAGGGCATCTCTGAGATCTATCTGCGCACCAGCCATCATCCGGCTGTAGCAGGCTTACCTGCTCGCATGCAGGTACACTCCTTTGACGACCTGTATGAAACCGGGGAGGCGATTGAGTCGGCACTTACCCAGATTGTAGAACGCGTGCTGGAACTGGGACGACGCCCCGGTGGGGTGGTCTACGCCATGCCGGGGCACCCATTCTTAGCGGATGCAACTGGACCGGAGATTGCCCGCCGGGCGCGGGACAGTGGGTTGCCGCTACGCGTGGTTGACGGTCTTAGCTTTCTGGAACCTACCCTATCTCTGTTAGGGGTGAATCCGCTGCCGCATACTGCACTGGTGGATGCGCTCGAGCTGGCAAAACTGCATGTGCCTCCGTTCCCGCCCAGCGCCCCGGCGATGGTATGCCAGATCCACTCCCGGGCCATAGCCGGCAGCGTGAAGCTGGCCCTTATGTCGGTTTACCCCGGCAGTCACCCGGTCCAAATGGCCTATGCTGCGGGTACTCCCCAGGCAAAAGTCGAGTCGTTAGTTTTGGAGGAAATCGATCGCAGCTCGCAGATCGGCCCGCTCACCACATTATATGTACCGCCATTGGGTGCCGGCACATCCTTCGAAGCTTTCCAGGAGATCATCGCCCACCTGCGCGCACCGGATGGCTGCCCGTGGGATCGCGAACAGACCCATCAAACCCTGCGCTCGCATTTGATCGAGGAGGCCTACGAGGTGCTTGATGCCCTGGACGAAGATGACCTGGATGCTATGCGGGAAGAATTTGGCGATCTCTTGCTGCAGATTGTCTTGCACGCCCAGATTGCCAGTGAGTACGGCGAGTACAGCATGTCTAGGCTACTGCAGGGAATCCATGCTAAAATCGTGCGCCGCCACCCGCACGTTTTTGGGGATCTTGACCTGAAGGACGCGCAGGGCGTGCTCCTGAATTGGGAGAAGCTGAAAGCTGCCGAGCGGGCTGAGAACGGCAATAACGAGGCGGGATCCTTGGACGGAGTCGCCCTAGCGCTGCCGGCGCTGATCCAGGCTCAAGAATACCAGGACCGGGCTGCCAGAGTGGGCTTTGAATGGCCTGAAATCCAGGGGGTGTATGAAAAAGTGGCTGAGGAAATTGCTGAGGTGCAGGCTGCTACGAGCCAGGCAGAGCACACCGCTGAGCTGGGCGACCTGCTCTTCGCGGTGGTCAACCTGGCACGATGGCTGAAGGTGGAGCCAGAGAGCGCCTTGCGGGAAGCTAACCAGCGCTTCCGCCAGCGCTTTGCGCATATCGAAGCGGCGGCGCGAGCTGAGGGAAGAGCCGTCTCGGATCTTTCGCTGGATGAGATGGAAGCTCTCTGGCAGGCAGCCAAGCACCGGTGAGCTGCTTCATAGCTGGTGGGGGAACCCGATAGGTAATATACCGATGGAGAGATGATGGGGGTGTTTGAACGGGCGCAGCCCGTCCAAACACCCCCGATTCGCCTCTGAACTGAGTAACACCTATATTATTTGTTTCCGCTCAGAATGCCACCGAGGATGTCGCCCCCGATGCCTGCCACCCCGCGCGATTCTTCACCGCCGCGATGGAAACGTGCCGCTGCAGCTATCCGGTCCGCCAGGCGGGAGAACGGCAGGCTCTGCAGGTACACCTTGCCGGGTCCGGTCAGCGTGGCAAGGAATAAGCCCTCGCCGCCGAAAAGTGCGTTCTTAAACCCGCCCACAAATTGAATGTCATATTGCACCGACGGTGCAAAGGCGACCAGGCAGCCGGTATCGACGCGCAGCTGTTCGCCAGCCGCCAGGTCCTTATCGATGATCGTCCCACCGGCATGGACAAATACCAGGCCGTCTCCTTCCAGCCGCTGGAGGATGAATCCTTCACCGCCAAAGAAGCCGGCGCCCAGCCGCTTGGTGAAGGCGATCTCAATCTCGGTACCCTGGGCTGCGCAGAGGAATGCGTCTTTCTGGCAGAAAAAGCTTCCCCCAAGAACACCCAAGTCCAGCGTGATGATCTTGCCTGGATACGGTGCTGCGAAAGCCACGTGACTCTTGGTATTGCCTTGATTGTAAAAGGTGGTGATGAAAAAGCTCTCGCCGGTGACGATGCGCTTCAGGCCTTTGAGGATCCCACCGCCTGTATCCGTTTGCATACCGATCCCGGCCTCCATATAGGTCATTGTGCCTATTTCAGCTCTCACCGCCTCTCCACTATCCAGCTCAACTTCGACGAGTTGGAGATCATCACCAAAGATCTTATAATCGAGTACGTCTGCCATGGGGTTTTCCTCCAGTTTCCGATATGTTTGGTTGCAAGGATTTGCGCTGTGCTGTCTACACAGCCAGCAATGCTGCCAGCTGTTCGGCGCCTTCAGAGTCGGTTACAGCTAACACTTCGTCACCAACTTCGATTGTGGTGACACCGCGCGGGACGATCATCTCGCCATGCCGGATGATCGCTGCAATGATGCACTGGTCGGGTAATGACATATCTTTGAGGGCAATTCCTGCAGTTTTGGTCTTCTCTGGGATGCGCACCTCCACTAATGAATATTTTCCCCGGCGAAGTTTCAGCAGAGTCATCATATCCCCCAAGGACATCTCCTCTTCGATCAGGTGGGCCAGGATGGTGGCTTCGTTGAGAGCCACATCCACCCGGAATTTCTCATCAAAGAGCCAGGCGTGGTTCGGATCGTTTATCCGCCCAATTGTACGCGGCACGTTATAGAGCGTACTTGCCAGATAGCATAACGCCAGGTTTTGTGTGTCGCTGGGTGTACAGGCCACCAACACGTTGGCGCGCTTGATGCCAGCTTTATCGAGTAGCTCCAGATCGGTAATGAAACCCTCGATGATCACCTCGGTCGGTAATTTTTGATGGAGGTGAGCGATGATCGGCTGCCGATTTTCGATCAGGCGCACCTGATGGTGCTGTGAGATCAGGAACTTAGCCAATTGCAGCCCGACAGGCTCACCACCCGCGATTATGATGAACACTTCATCCCTCCTGGAGCGCTAGCAGACGTCCCCGCAGTGCAGAGACCTGCTCGAAAGAGGCCGTCAGAAATATCACATCGCCGGATTTCAGAGGTAGATCATCAGCAGGTTGGATGACCGTGGACTTCCTGGTAATCGTGATATTCTGGGATGGGGCTGCCCCCAGGAGCTCCCCGAGCAAGTGACCCTGCCATGCTTTCGGCACGACGATCTGACAGATGGCAGTTTTGGATTTATCGTCGGTGAAAATTAAGTGCAGCGGGCTGCTTGTAATCAGGTCTTCGAAGCGATGCATGCCCCACCCGGCGGTGCTCACAATTTCAAGACCGAACGCCTCCTGGAAGTGCTGCCAGCGTGGATCGTAATTGCGCACCACCACTTTCTCTATATGATAGACATGCTGTGCCATGTGGGCTACCACTGCATTCAGCGTATCTAAATTTGTCACGGCTGCCAACGCATCGGCATGCTCTATCTCGGCACGACGGAGCACATCTCGGGTGAGTACATCACCTTCGACCACTCGCCCGTGGAAATCTGCCGGCAGATTATCGAAAGCTACAGCGGCTGTGTCAATGACTGTCACTTGATGGCCGCTCATGGATAACTGGTATGCCAGGGTAGAGCCCAGGCGACCACACCCAACCACAATTACATTCATAGGCGCCTATACCTATTCGACCAGATAGGGTACATCGGTGACGACAATCCCTGGCTTGAACAGCAGGGCCAGGCGCAGCCAGGTGGCAGTTTGTGCATGGAGCAAGTTGTGCCACCAGCGACGGGGGACAAATTGGGGAACGACGATTGTGATCACCTCCTTTGGCTGGCGTTGAGTGATGATTTCCTCAATGTAATCCAGCAGCGGCTCTAACATCAGCCGGTAGGGAGAATCCAAAATGACGAGCCGGACTCCCTCTCCCCAAACATCCCACTTCTGGCGCAGTGTCTCTGCTTCGACCGGATCTATGGAGATGTACACCGCGGTAACGTCGCTGGATAGCAGGCGCGCGTAGTGCAATGCAGCAATTGTACCCTCGTGTACTCCGCTGATGGGCATGATCACCCGGTGGCGGGCGATATGCGTCTGTACTCCATCTCGTTTTAGCGAGAGGTGCCTCGCCAGATTCTTGTAGTGGCGGTGGATCATAAAGAAGCTGGCTATCATGGCAGGCAACAGGAACACGACAATCCAGGCGCCGTCGCGGAATTTGGTGATCGCAAAGATTACCGTCACCACCGCTGTGCAGATAGCGCCGAAGCCGTTGACGAGCATTTTTGATACCCACCCATCCTCGTACTGCAGGGTCG
>Ga0105100_10000552_pt1 | contig 21986 bp, 13 predicted proteins | sample PPLLak12cMay2015_2_FD_87033 | JGI IMG/M metagenome (GOLD analysis project Ga0105100, IMG submission 87033) | Freshwater sediment microbial communities from Prairie Pothole Lake near Jamestown, North Dakota, USA - PPLs Lake P8 Core (1) Depth... | ecosystem: Environmental > Aquatic > Freshwater >...
GGGTGCTGTGCGTCCGGGTCAGCCAGGTGGAGTATGCCAGCCACTTCGAAGAAGTGAGAAGCGCATGCTCGCCAGGGCCAGCTAACCGGGCACCTGCGCCTGGCTGACGTCAAAACCCTGCCCGCGGTCGGAGATTTCCAGCCACGGCGGCTGCTCCAGGTGCACATGGAAGGAAGCCTGGTCCGTGCTGGCATGTTTCAGGATGTTGTTCAAGGCTTCCTGGGCTATCCGAACCAGAGCGGCTTGCTCGACTGGCGCGACCGGCTGGTCTCCCTGGACGGTGAGGCGCACGGAGAGCGTATCGCTGAAGTGACTGTCTGCCAGCAGACGGCGCAGCGCAGCAGGCAGGCTTTCCTGCGGGTCCGGCTTGAGCTCATGGATCAGCACCTGCATCTCCCCCAGGGCGTTGTGCGCCAGGGTATACAGGCGCTCCAATTGTTTACCCACGCGGGAAGGATCGCGTTCCAATAACAGGGCGTCAGACTGGGTGGTCATGTTCATGCTGAAAACCGTCTGGGTGACCGAATCGTGCAGCTCGCGCGCCTGGCGGTTGCGCTCGCGCCCAGCGGAGAGGCGCTCGAGGCGGGTGGAGGTATCCTGCAGGCGTATGGTGCGCGTGTAAGAGTCCAGGAAGACATTGCCGGCGGTGTAGATCAGCGCCAGGGCCAGCGCCTGGTAGGCATAGCCGAACCACAATACCACGCCCAGGAGCGCCGCGCACACGACGATCCAGGCAACATCCAGACGGGTGGGCATGCGGTACATGGTCTGCATGCTGAGCACGCCCAGCAAGGCTGCCATAAAATCCAGGTCGTCGGGAGGGAGAGCATGACGAACAGCAGCAGGGTCTGGAGCAGCAGGTAGAGCGGGAAATAATTACGCCAGCGTTGGGAGATGAGCGGCTCGCTGACGATGAGCAGCAGCCAGGCCAGCAGCTGCGCCAGGGCGCGGCCCAATACGGGGCTGTGATTGAAAAACAGCCAGGTACGCAGCAGTACCGCCACAAAGTACAGGCTGGCGGCGAGTATATAAATCCATTGCGAGAGCCATGCGCTGGGCCGTGTCACAGGTCACCGGGTAGATCAGCGAGAAGTCGGGTGAGCCGGTATATTTGGATAGATCAAACATGAAATTTGGTGAAATCGCAACAGGGTTTGGGGAAGCGCCTGCAACCGGGGACGGCGACGGGCGGACGCCAGGCGCTGCGGAGAGGAAGGTGGCGCCTGGCCAGCAGTCAATTGCAATAGTTGCAGAGAGCAATTACATGCGGATGTTAATTTCGCATCTGATTTATAGAATTTGCCAGGCCTCAGCAAAATGCAGCTCAACCCACAAGCGCAAAAGCAATCGCGTCTTCGGTTGGCAGCGCGTACCCTTGGGCTGCAAACGTTTCAAAGGCCGTCTCGCCCATCTGCTGGCGGGCGATGAAAATATGCCGGTTGAACTCGTTCTTTTCATGCGCCAACTGATAGTCCTCCTGATCCAGGATCCTCTGAGCTGCACCGCTCAGTTTTGCACAGACTTCAAATTGATGCGTACCGGCAGCGACCGCGGCCATGCCAGAAAAGAGATCGCCAGCGCTGGTTTTTTCAAACACGTTGTGTGCAAGGTCAAAATAGTCAATGAAACGCTGTCTGGCAAGTGAATAATCGTTCCTGTGCAGAGCTACCATAGCCAATAAATACAGCAAGGATATCAGGTCCTTCTTCATGCCGATTTCTTTACATGTGATGATGCTTTGCTTATAGAGCTGTTCAGCATGATCAAAATCCCCCTGGAAGCGATACAGATCTCCCAGATTTCTCAAAGCAATCATGATCCCCCCTTTGTATTTTAGCTGTTGGACAATCCCCAGATCCCGTTCGAAGAAACTGAGCGCTTTTTCATAATCACCTTGTTTCAGGTACAACTGCCCTAAATATTGTGAAGACATGGCAATCCCCCACCAATTGCCAGCCTGCTGGTATAACTCGTGACTCTGCTCACACAAGGCTAACGCCCTGGCATCCTGATTCACATGATTGGCGCATAGACTCAAAACAAAAAAGGAGTCTGCCAGACCCTGCTGGTCTCTGCAGGGCTGAAAAAGTGCAATCGCTTTTTCGATGCAGGCTTCCACTCTGGGAATGTCCCTTTCGGTTATTAAAACGATCAAGCCCAGGTAAATCCAGGTTTCGCCAAGTCCACGCCTGCCGGCAGCGCCTGACTGCAGCCAGATCGATTGACTTTCTGCCAGAAGAGATTGCGCGTCATGATAATTGGCAAGATCAAAGCTTTGAATACCCATCTGGTTAAGCAGCCTTGCGTAAAGCAGCGGCTGGCTGGTGACATCAGGCATTGCCAGAATTTTTTCATACCAGAAGCGCATTTCACGGGAGTGAGCGCGCAATCGCCAGGTCCAAGCCAGGGCGTTCAGTAAGCGCAACGCGGCTTGCGTATTGGCCTGTGACATACACCATGTGAGGGCTCTGCGCCAGTTGTCGTACTCTATTTCCACACGATCAAACCACGCAGCCTGATCAGGTCCGTGGGTTTCTAAATCTGCTTTTTCAGCGAGCTCAACGAAGTACGCCAGGTGCTGGTCACGTGCCGTAGTCTCCAGACCCATTTCATGTAAGCGCTCGGCAGCAAAATGCTGGATGGTTACCAGCATGCTGAAGCGAGGCTCATTCCCTGCATCGTGTGTACGTTGTAAAAGGCTTTTATCCATTAAAGAGGTGATTAAATCAGTCACCGACTGCTCCGTGAAGGCTAACCTGAAGGCTCCTTCGGCAGTATGAGGTGAAAAACCGCCTTTGAAAACCGAGAGACAGGCGAATATTTGTTTTTCAGGGGCTGAGAGCAAGTCATAACTCCAGCTTATGGCGTTGTGTAAGGTTCGCTGGCGTACAGGCAAGCCACGGATGCCATCGGCATACAGGGCAAGGTGTTTGTCCATCTGGGACAGGATCATGTCTGGCGTCATGGAGCGGATGCGGGCGGCAAGCAATTCTATTGCCAGTGGCAACCCATCCAACTGCTGGCAAATGGCAGCCACAGCCTGGAGGTTAGCAGAATCGAGGACAAACCCGGGTTGGACAGCCTGAGCACGTTGGGTGAAAAGCGCCAGCGCCGCAAACTGTGTGGCAGTTACCACGTCGATCGATAACAACTCAGATTCAAAGGGTAGCTGCAAGGCGGGAACTAAATATACACGTTCACCAGGCACGCGTAAAGCCTCTCTACTTGTGGTTAGAATAGAGATCTGGGGGCAATCCAACAGGAGGTTTGCTACGAGCGGAGCCGCGTCTTCGATGAGATGCTCAAGATTGTCCAGTATGAGCAGGATGCGTCTGTCGCGGATGCCATCTTTAAGCCGCTCGACCGGTGAGCGGTCTTTGACTTCTTGAAAGCCCAGCGCCTGGATGATGGAGGCAGCGATCAGGGAGGGTTCGCTGATCGGAGCCATGGCCACAAAGAAAACGCCATCCGCAAAGGCGGAACGCGAGGCAAGACCCACTTCCTGGCTTAAGCGTGTCTTGCCAATCCCTGGCGGACCCAGTAGCGTAATCAGGCGAATGTCTTGATCTATTAAATTTCCGCAGATGGTGGCGATATCTGCCAGGCGTCCAATGGTGGCAGTAGGTAAGGTAGGGATATTTGAATGAGCGAGTACACGGGAGGGGCGCCAGGGGGAATCCTCTGGCCCGGCAGTGGGAGCAAGCCCAGATTCTCCGCGCCCAAAGCGTAGAAAGGCGGCCTGTTCGGAGGGGGGGATATTGAAAATTGTTGCCAGAATCTCGATAATCTGCCGCGAAGGGCGTCGTTCTTCCGCCTCAATTTTGCGGATGGTGGCCGCGGAGCAACCCACGCGCGCAGCCAATCCTTCACGGGTCAGATCCAGCGCTTTGCGCTTAAGCCTCAGCCAGTAACCAAAAGACTGCTCTTGCGATATCAATTTGTAAACTCCTAATTCAGACCAAAAATGTCACCATTATTGTAACAGTTTGTGTGACCAGCGCCTATCGAGAGTCAGCTATATTAAGGCTAATCAGTTGTTTAACCAGATAAGAAGAAGGAGATGTGAACATGAGTACCCGATTGAGCTTAAGTATGGCATTTGTTGTAGTATTAGGCGTACTGGCAATGATTTCCGGACCAATTGCCCCTCGCGATCTGGCGGCTGCTATGTCCGCGGAACAACCGCTTGAGATGCTCGAAAGACCTGAGCTGTTGGCGCCTAATCCTGTGCTGGATAAAAATGTGGCTATTCTCAGCCTGAGTTCCCACCGATCCAGTATGACCAATACGGTTGCTACCCTTTACTCCCAGCCAGACCCAGCCAGTAAAGTTGTATACACAATGATGCCTGGCACACCGGTATCTGTAGCGGGCTTCGATGCAAGCAATTCCTTTGCCGCGATCACAGATACCAGGACCAGAACGCGGTTATACGGCTGGATGGCGATCCACCAACTGGTATCTGAAGAGACTGTGATGCAGGTGGTTGGCGTGGCAACCGTTTACAGCCAGCCCAGCCCAGCCAGCGCCAGGATTGATGAGCTTGGACCCTATCAGTTGGTGTCTCTGCTTGGGGTGAGTTCGGATGGCAACTGGTATGCGATGGCAAATAATGGGCAGCACCAGGATATGGTCGGTTGGATCCAAAGCAATACCGTGCAACAGCTGGATATGCGTCTCGAGAAATAGGTAGTGGTTGCCGAACAAAGAGGCGGGTAACAGGCAGATATAAGCGGAATTTGACGACAGACCCTCAAGGAATAGCCCTGAGGGTCTGTCGTTTTGTACTACCTTTTGTATCGCTTTTGGGTGATTCAGCGACACCCCGGGCTGGCGGAGAAGCTTTAAACTGGCAGGGTGCGTACGTCCGCGCGTGGCTGAAGGAGCGGGCGGGAAAATACAAAACCCACAGCAACCCAAGGAGAGCGACCCCCATGAAAGTGAGATCAACCTTATTCCTGCGAGTATTTATCATCAGTGGATTGCTTCTGCAGCTGGCAGGCTCGCTGCCACTGAAGCGGGCCGCGGCTGCGCCGGTGGAAGCCGGCCAGGCGAGCTTCGCCGCCCAGGGCGAACTGAACGACGAGCCGCCCCCACTCCTGCCCACGGAGGAGCCTCTGGCTGCTCCGCCGCCCTTCGCGCTGGAGCGCAGCCTGGAGGCCCCGCCTCAACTGGAACCGGCGGGGGAATACTACGCCATGCCCTATACGGACCCAGGGACCGATGAGATCAATACCGATGTGGGCGGGACGATTGCCGCCGACACCACCTGGAACCTGGCAGGCAGCCCCTACATTGTGACCAGCAACCTGACCGTGGCAGCCGGCGCTACCCTGACCATCGAGCCGGGCGTGGTAGTGAACGCGTACCAGGGCATCTCCTTCATGGTGAACGGCACGCTGCTGGCGAATGGCACGTCTGGCGCCAGGATCACCTTCGCCGGGACGAGTGCCTCGCCGGGCTACTGGAGCGGGATCTACCTGGAGGGCAGCCCTGGCAGCCCCCTCAGCGGGACGAGCCTGAGCTACGTGGACCTGCGCGACGGGGGCTACTACAACAGCCGCCCGGCCAACCTGTACCTGTACTACGCCAGCGCCACACTGAGTAATGTGACGATATCGAACGGGCGCTACAGCGGGGTGTATAGCAATGAACAGGGCGTGGCGCACATCAGCAACAGCACGATCAGCAATAACGGGACGAGCAGTCCCGAAGTGGACTACGCCATCTGGTTCCAGGATGGGGATGTGGCTCCGGATCTGAGCGACTTGACCCTGAGTGGCAACAGCGCCGACGCCATCGCTTTCGGGGCAGGCACCTTGAGCACGCGCACCTGGCGCAGCCTGGGATATCCCTACTTCTTCACCGGCAGCCAGGTGCTCCCGGCGGGGGCGACCCTGACTGTGGAGCCGGGGGTGACGGCGCGCTTTGGGCAGGCAGTGAGCCTGATGATCAATGGCACGCTACTGGCAGATGGCAGCGCCGCTTCACCGATCACCTTTGAAGGCAGCAGCGCGACTGTCGGGCACTGGAGCGGTATCTACCTGGAGGGCACTTCGGGCAGCCCGCTCAGTGGATCGCTCCTGGACTACGTGACTGTCCGTGACGGTGGTTATTACGGCAGCCGTCCGGGCAATCTGCACCTGTACTACGCCAGCGCCACCGTGAGCAACGCCACCCTGACCAACGGTCAGTACAACGGGGTGTACGGTGGCTCGGGCGGTGTTGCGCACATCAGCAACAGTACCATCAGCAACAACGGGACCGCCAGCCCGCAAGAAGATTTCGCCATCCGCTTCGCCGATGGATCGGTCGCACCTGACTTGAGCAGCCTGACCTTGAGCGGCAACAACCTGGATGCTATTGCCTTTGGGCAGGGCACGCTGAGCACGCGCACTTGGCGGAATCTCGGCTACCCCTACATCTTCACCGGCAGTCAGACCCTGCCAGCCGGCGCTACCCTGAGCGTGGAAGCCGGGGTAACGGCGCGCTTCGGGCAGGGTGTGAGCATGATGGTGAACGGGACCCTCCTGGCGCAGGGTACATCCACAGCGCCAATCGTCTTCAGTGGGCGCAACGAAACTCCCGGCTACTGGAGCGGGATCTACCTGGAAGGAACCAGTCTGGACCCGCTCAGCGGCTCTACCTTGAGCTATGTGACCATCCGCGACGGCGGCTATTTCGTCAGCCGCCCGGCCAACCTGTACCTGTACCACGCTGCAGCCAGCCTGGATCACTCCACGCTCAGCAATAGCAAATACAACGGGGTGTATGGCGGCACGGGAGGCGTGGCGCATCTGAGCAACACCACGCTGAGCGACAACGGGACCAGCAGCCCGGAGAAGGATTTCGCCATCTGGTTCACCGATGGGGCGGTAAGCCCGGAGCTGAGCAGGCTGACCCTGAACGGCAACAGCCTGGACGGGGTGGCCTTCGGGCAGGGCACGTTGAGCACGCGCACGTGGCGCAACCTGGGCGTTCCCTACTACCTGACCGGCAGCCAGACGGTGCCGGCAGGGGCTATCCTGAGCGTGGAACCGGGAGTGACGGTGATCGCCGATGGCAACCAGCGCATCCTGGTGAGCGGGCGGCTGGAAGCCGTGGGCGGGCCGGGCGCCGAGATCACCTTCACCTCCAGCGACCCCACCCCCGGGGCGTGGCAGGGGCTGAGCTTCCTGGGTGCGGTGGGCCAACTGGCTACCGGAGCCCTGGACTACACGATCTTGGAATACGGCGGTGGCTGCGGCACGTGCGCTAACCTGCGCACATATTATGCCCAGGTGAATATTACCCATAGCCAGATCCGCCACAGCAGCACGGCAGGCGTGCTGGCCAGCAGCCAGAGCGCGGCCGGGATCTCCATCAGTGCCTCATCTTTCACCGGCAACGCCACCTACGGCGTGCAGAACAGCGATGCCACCGGCTTTATCGTGGCGAGCAACAACTGGTGGGGGCATGCCAGCGGACCGAGCACACCGACCAACACCTGCAATGTGAGCGGCACCGGGCAGGCGATCACCGACCGGGTGGCTTTCCAGCCCTTCCTGACTGCTGAAGGCGAAGTCGGGGATGAGATCCCGGTCTCGCAGGTGATGAGCCTGAGCCTGAACCCGCGCCGCTACTATGCCCCGGCCGACAGCCAGACACGCGTGTGGTTCGAGATGACTCTGCGGGATGGGGCGGGCATGCCCATCTCGGGGCAGGTGGTGCGGCTGCGCTCCAACCTGGGGGTCAGTTTTGACGGCGGGACAACCGATGTGGCGGGCAAAGTGTTCGCCTATCTGACTTCCTCCGCGCCCGGCGAGGCGCTGGTGTACGCCGAGCTGGATGAAGCCACCTCCTGCGATTTCATGCGCAGCGCCACCACCGAGATCACTTTCACCGAGGCTGTGGACGACCCGCTTACGCCGGACGCCCGCTCGCCGTACGCCACCGACCGGGTGGAATTCGAGCCGCGCCCGGTGACGGTGGGCGTGCCGGGGGTGATCCGGGTGCGCCTGACCAACCCGAACGACTTCCCCATCCGGGTGAACGCCAGCTTTGGCTTCGCCCAACTGGGGCTGGGGTTGGCCTTTGGACCGGTGGGCGAGGTGAACGATATGCTCATCGCCGCCAACTCGGATGGGATATTGGAAGTGAACTGGACCCCGCTGGTGAGCGGGAAATTCTGCATCCGGGTGGATTACACCTGGGAGGCTGCTGACCCGAACCGCCAGGGTCCTTCGACTATGGCCGAGAGCGCCTCCGCTCAGGACGCCTCCACACAGGGCGCCTCAGAAAGGATCGGAGGAACGGAGCGGGTGGACTTCTTCGGCTCGTCGCAATCCAATGACAATGGGCGGCCCGGACCGCTACTGCGCGAGTTTGACAAGAACGCCATCCGGAGGGCAAGCGTGGCGACCACCAGCCTGGGAGATATCTCCTTCGCCGCTGCGGGGCTGGACGATATCGCCGCTACCGGCGCCCCGGCTGCCAGCGCCCCGGCGGGCTTCCTGCAGGGGTTGATGGTGAGCAATATCCTGGACTTCATCTTCGAGGGCGGCGGCGGGATCGACTGCGCCATGGACGGTGGGACGAGCTGCGGCGGCTGGCAAGGCCCACGCATGCACTACCCCGGCGAATCGATGGGCAACCTGGCTAACGACCCGCCTTCTATGGATTACAAACAGCTTGTCCCGCTGGAGACGCTCACCTTCGAGCCGCTTCAGCCCAGCGCCGAGATCCCGGCAGCGCGTGCCGCGGCAGTGAACGAGCTGATCCGCAGCGGGCTGGACCTGACCAGCCTGCTGACAGCCGCGGCAGTGACCTATGACCGCTACGCCGGGGCAGTGGAAGCCAATGAATTCGGCTACGCTACCCAGCAGGCCAGCGCCTTCGACCACTACCTGACCCAGTCGGCGCTGAAGATGAACGAGCTGGCGGATAAGATGGACACCCTGGTGGCAGAGCTGAACAGCGAGGGGCTGAAGTTCCTGCTGGCGGAGCAAGATTTCATCGAGTATCAGCAACGCCTGGCGACGGAAGGCTTCAACGCCCAGGAGATCCAGGCGGCGCGCATGGTGGGCAAGGATGATGAGGGCATCGCCCTGAGCCTGCAGCGCCGCCTGGCGCTGGACCCGGCGGCGGTTTCCGGCTGGTTCGACGTGAAGATGACCGAGGCCGCCCAGGCTTTTCGCGACCTGTCCTTCGCCCTGCTGTGGGAGCCACCCTTCGGGGGATCCACCGGATCGGCGGGTCGGGTGGCTGCTGGCAGCATGCTGCTAGAAGAGACCCCTAACCTGGTGCGTACTGGCGAGGCCGAGTTCAGTTTCGAGGTGGGCAACCCCCATGCTGTGGAGACAACCATCGACCTGCGCGTGCGGCGCATCGACCTGCCCACCGACTGGGTGATCCTGATCTCGCAGGAATCGCTGACTCTGGGGCCGGGCGAGCAGGCTACGGTGACGGCGCGCGCTATCCCCGGGCTGCCGGGGGTGCAGGGCACACTGCCGCGCTTCGCGGTGGAGGGCCTGGCGAATGGCGAGCTGGTGGGCGGGGTGGAGTTCTCCGTGTACCTGCCGGAGTACGTGCCCTTCCTGGGCTCGGACCTGGTGTATCTGCCGCTACTGCAGACGAAGCCGTAGGGCTACGAAATACGAACGGATTACACGGAGGCGGCAGGACCGTTTTCCGTGTAATCCGTGGGTGGTTTCTGGATCGGGGAGCACAGATTGTGCCCCGACAGGATGTGAGAAGAATCAGGAAACCAGGGTAACGTTGGTGGCTTGCGGGCCTTTGGGGCCATCTTCGATGGTGAATTCAACTTTTTGGCCTTCTTCCAAGTTGCGAAAGCCATCGCCCTGGATGGCGGAGAAATGGACGAAAATGTCCGGCCCGCCCTGGCGTTCGATGAAGCCGAAGCCTTTGCTGGCATTGAACCACTTGACCGTTCCGATAATCCGTTCAGCCATTCTTGCCTCCTCATTGCATATACACTCATTTTCAAGCACATCATCAGGCTACCGGTTCAACAAAAAAGCCCACGCGATACCCCGTGAGCCAGTGCTGCCTTGATGAACGCCATCGAACCGGTATCCCGTATGAATAAATTTTACCTGATGAATTCGGATATAACAAGTATGATTAATCCAGGAGGCGGCTGGCAACGAATGTCTGTACAGGGAACGCGTGAACGGATTGGCATGGGTCGTAGGTCAAGCTTAAAGCCAGCGCTCTCATGGCTAGCTTGACTCTGGCGCTCTGTGCCAGGCTCCCAAGAATCAGGATAGCCAGGAGGGTGGAGGGGAGCGCGGTTAGCGGATGCAGGTCGGACTGAAGTCCAACCTACGAAGACCTGGAGGATGGGCGCAGCGGGATCTTTCCTGGTAGTGGTCGTTATATGTAATGCTGCGCCTGTACGGGGAAGGTTCATGGATTGAGGGACAGAAACCCGCTTTTCAAGAAAAATCCGGGTTTTCAGGGTGTGTGGGTAACCTTAAAATAAACTGGATCGGTGCGATCATTCTGATAGAGTGTTGTAAAATAGTTTTACAAATCATCTTTGAGAAGCATGCTGCCAAACAAAAAATGAAAAAAAATTGGTTCGTTGTGTTATTGCTGATCCTGCAAGCCTGCCAATTCAATCCAATTGCCAGCCAGACGGCTGCACCTGAACCGGTGGGGAACGCTACGCAGCCGGTGGTCCCTACCACGCCTACCGCAGCGGCGCTCATCGCGCAAACACCCACCCAGGCGCCTGAATCTACTGCGCGGTCAGTGGTGCTGATATCCTGGGATGGCTCTCCGGCAGAGCGGGTATACGGCCTGATGGCAGACGGACAGATGCCAAACTTTGCCGCTCTGGCTGCGCAGGGTATACGGGCGGAGTATGCGCAGAGCATCGACCCTTCCCTTACGGCAGCGGCGCATAACAGCATCTCTTCAGGCGCTTTTCCAACCCGTACCGGGATCACTTCCAATTCATTTCACGTGGCCGGCGATGATTTTTTCTGGTACCGGCGCGGCTTCGACGAGACCATGCAAGGCGCCGAACCCATCTGGGTGACGGCCTCGCGCCATGGGCTGACGACCGCGGCGGTGTTCTTTGTGGGCGGCTCGCCGGCGCACAGCGGGCAGGAGGCAGATTACACGATTGGTTACGGGGTCAACGACGCCTACTCCACGCAGAGGCAGGTGGAGCTGTCGCCGGCCGAAGGCTGGCAGGCGGTCCCCGCATCGTTCAGCCCGGCGCTGGAGGGCAGCTTCACCATCCAGGATGTGGGCAAGGTGTTCCTGTACGTTGTCGATGATACGGATGATGCAGTACAAAATTATGATACGGTGTTGGTCAATTCCGAGCGCACAGGCAGCGACCCGGCCCAGCTTTTGCATGCAGGCGAGTGGGGGCCGCTGGTGCTGCTCAAACGCGCTTATGCGGGAGCTGATTTCCTGATCCAGGAGATCCAGGCGGAGCAGGTCACCCTGTATCACAGCGGGGTCAACCATAACAGCGCCTCTCCGACGGAGCTCTTGCAGGCACTGAACCAGAAATTCAGCTTTTTCCCATCCGGTGGCGATGCCTATGCCCTGGAGCACGGCTGGATCAGCGCAGAAGATTTCATGCTCCAGCTTGAGAAACAGTCCACATACATGGCGCAGGTGGCGGCCTGGGTATACACCACTTACCAGCCCGACCTGCTGGCTACCTGGCAGGACCCGTTCGATTCAGCCGGGCACCAGTTCAGCCTGCTCGACGAGCGCCAGCTGAATTATTCGCCTGAGCTGGCAGAACAATATGCCGGATATTACCGGCAGGCTGCCCGGGCTGCGGATCAGTCGCTGGGTATTCTGCTGGAGGCGATTGACCTGGACAGCACCACGCTGATGATGGTGGGCGACCACGGCATGGCGCCGATCCACTCGGTGGTGTATGTCAATACTATCCTGGAGCAGGCCGGCCTGCTGACCCTGGACAGCCAGAATACCGGGGTGCTGAACAAGACCCAGGCATTTGCGATCGCTTCAGGTGGGGCAGTGCATGTGTATATCAACCGGGAGGGGCGGGAGAAGGGCGGCGGCGTGGTGGCAGAGAATGACTATGCCGCAGTTCAGGCGCAAATCAAACAACTGCTGGTCGAGCTCAAAGACCCCGAGACAGGGGAGGCGGTCTTCCAGCGAGTGCTCCTGCACGAAGAATTGGCTCCCCTGGGGCTCGACCACCCGAATTCCGGGGATGTATTTGCCCAGGCGTACCCCGGCTATCACCTGGATGGCTGGCGAGGGAATGACTTTGTGTTCGAGCAGGCTGATTTTTACGGGCAGCATGGTTACGACAGCAGCCTGCCAGAGATGCACACGATCTTTATTGCCGCCGGGGCGGGGGTGGCTCAAAACGGGGCGGTGATCCCGCCGGTGCGCATCATCGAGTATGCGCCGACTATCGCCGGGCTGCTGGGCTTTGCGGCAGCGCCAGGCGTAGATGGTACTCCAATCCAGGCAATGGTGAGCCCATGACCCGAACGGTTTGTTTCCATCATAATGACGCAGATGGCCGCGCCAGCGGGGCGATCGTACGCTATGCGCTGGGCCCCGAGGTACAGCTCATCGAAAGCGATTACGACGGCACACCCATTAACTGGGAGGCGGTTGAGCGGGCTGAACGGGTAGTGGTGGTCGATTTTTCGTTCAGCATGCCGGAGATGCTGCGCATGGCGGAGGGGCGCCAGATGGCGTGGATCGACCACCATAAAAGCGCCCTGGCCGAATTTCAAGAGGTGGCTGTGGGATGGGCAGGGCTGCGCGACAGTAGCGAGGCGGCATGCGTGCTGTGCTGGAAATATTTCTTCCCCGAGCGGCCCACGCCGCGGGCAGTGGTGTTGATCGGCGACCGGGATGTGTGGCGTTGGGCGGAGGCCGATACCGGCGCGTTCAACGAGGGGCTGTACGTGCTGGACAGCCGGGTGCAGAACGACGACCTGTGGCGCAAGCTGCTGGAAGACGATCCCCAGACCGTGGATGGAATCGTCCGTGAGGGCCAGCGGCTGAGGGAAATCCATCTGAATGACGTCGCCCGCATGGTCAAGGCGCGCGGCTTTGCAGTGCGCTTTGAGGGGCATCACACCCTGGCAGTCAATGCGCCGGGCGACGGCGATATTGGGCAGCGCGGGCGCGACCTGGGGTATAAGGTCGTGTATTGTTATGTGGATCAACTGCAAAATGGCCGGCTGTACACGAATGTGACCTTGTTCTCCAGGGAAGTGGACGTGTCGGTCATCGCCCGCAAATACGGCGGCGGCGGACACGCGGGTGCATCGGGTTTTTCCTTCCCGCGCGACAAAAGCCCCTTCCCGGATGAGTCGGTGGTGAAATGGGAGTAAGCTCGATCCAAATGGTGCAGATTTGTTAACACAATGCTGCCGGTTTATTAACCTTGATTGGCTTACAATTTGAGGATACCAGCCAATCCATTTCTGAGCAGTTTTTCAGGAGCCTGAATTGACACCTCTTGAGGTGCACGCGCCCGTACAAGAACGAACCAGCTCATGGATCACTCCCCGCCGGCTGCGCTTATGGCGCGAATATCTCAGCGCCTACCTGATGATTGCCCCAGCAGTCACGCTCATTTTTCTGTTTGGCATATTCCCGGTGGGCTTTGCGCTGTTTGTCAGCCTGTACAAATGGCGGCTCAAGCGGGGTGATTTTATTGGGCTGGCGAATTTCAACGAAGCGATTGGCCCACTGACCTACCTGCTGGCTTTTGGGCTGGGGATCGGGTTGTTGTATTTCGCCTTCAAACAGTTCCAGCGCACCCAGGGCGAGATGGAAGCCAGCCCGGGCAGCTTCTGGCTGTTGAATATCCCAGGCATACTCCTGGCAGCCGCCGGGTTGAGTTTCGTGCGCTGGACGGTTGTGCTGCTCCCGAATTTGCTGGATATTGCCAACCAGATCACCGGTGTGGAGAAGACGCGCGAATTATTTGTGCGCCTGCTGGGGGAGGCATTCGCTGCGGAAAACGTGAGCGGGGCGCGCAGCCAGATGATATGGCTGGCGGTGGCTGCGCTGCTGCTGATGGTGCTGGCGCTTTTCGTGTGGCGGAACACCGAAAACCTGCAGCGCCAGGGAGAGCTGGCGGCGGCCTGGGGGCTGGCTGGCGCGGGGGCGGTAGTGCTGGGTTTTGTGTACAGCGAGATGTTAAAAGCTTACGATGTGGCGGTCGAGAGCGGGGTTGACCCGGGCATCCTACCGCAATTGATCAGCATCTCCAGCGGGGCGATCCTGCTCTTCATCGGGTGGAAGGTCTGGTCGGGGGCGGACAAACAGGCCGGCAATTTGGGTTTCTTTGTGCGGCTGGGCAGTGCCATGGTGCTCATCGTGGGGGGCTGGATCCTGGTGGGCGAGCTGCCGGTCATCGTGGCGGCGGGTGACCCGGACCTGTGGGTGGGCTTGCGGGCGACCCTGTTCTATGCCCTGGGAACCATCCCATTCCAGCTAGGCATCTCCATATTCCTGGCTGTGCTGCTCTTTCAAAACCTGAAAGGCTCGCAGTTTTTCCGCATGATGTTCTTCATCCCCTATGTCACACCCACCGTGGCCAGCGCGGCCGTATTCCGCCAGCTCTTCTCGAATCGCTTGCAGGCGCCGGTGAACGCCTCGATGCGCTTCCTGGGTTTGGAGCCGCTGCAGTGGTTGTGGGAGCCCAAAGGCGTGCTGACGTTGCTGGCTGGCAAGGTTGGCCTGGAATCCTGGCCGGAGTGGGCCAGCGGGCCCAGCCTGGCGCTGGTGGTGATCATCATCTACTCCATCTGGGTTTTTGTGGGCTACGACACGGTGATCTACCTGGCGGGACTGGGCAATATCTCCAAAGAATTGGGTGAGGCGGCGGAAGTGGACGGCGCCAACAACGTGCAGGTCTTCCGCTATATCACCTTCCCCTTGCTCTCGCCGACCACTTATTTCCTGACTCTGATCTCGGTGATTGGGACCTTCAAGGCCTTTAATCATATCTGGGTGATGCGCCTGGAGGCGGCCCTGCAAACCACCGACACTTTCAGCGTGGTGATTTTTACGGAATTTTTTGAGAAACTTCGCTATGGGTATGCTTCGGCCATGGCGTTTGTGTTGTTTGCCATCATACTGGCCCTCACCTATATTAATAATAAAACCCAGGGATCGCGAGTATTCTATGGATGAGACCCAAGCCCAGACCAGCACACGCGCCAAAGGCTCCTGGAGCTATGCGATTGTGCGCAAAACCCTGACCTATCTGTTATTGTCCATCGGCGTGTTGTTCGCCATCTACCCGCTGTTCTGGATGATCTCGACTTCCCTGATGTCGCTGGGCGAGTCGATGGGCACGCGCGTGTTGCCATCCGAGATCCACCTGGAAAACTATGTGAATGCCTGGAATGAAGCCAACTTCTCGCTGTATATGTGGAACAGCGTGCGCATCACCCTAATCACCCTGGCGGGCGAGCTGACCTTCAGCATCCTGGCGGCGTATGCTTTTGCGCGCATGAAGTTCCCCGGGCGCGATCTGATCTTTGCGGCGCTGCTCAGCACGATGATGATCCCGGGGATGGTGACGATCATCCCCAACTTTTTGACGGTCACCTGGCTGGGCCGGATCGGGCCAATCAAATGGATCAACAACTGGCCGGCGCTCACCATCCCGTTCATGGGGAGCGTGTTTTCGATCTTCCTGCTGCGTCAATTCTTTGCCCAATTGCCGGACGAGCTTTTCGACGCCGCGCAGATGGATGGGGCGGGACACTGGCGGTTTTTGTGGCATGTCGCCCTGCCGCTGGTCAAGGCGCCGGTGATGGTGATCATCATCCTGTCCTTTATCGGCACCTGGAACGCCCTGGCCTGGCCGATGCTGGTGACCAATTCACCGGCCTGGCGCCCGATTGCAGTGGGTTTATACAGTTTTATTGATGAGGCCGGGCAGATGCTGAACCTGATGATGGCAGGCGCTTTCATCGCCATCCTGCCCATCCTGATCCTGTATTTCTTTACGCAGAAGCAGTTTACCGAGAGCATTGCCCGCAGCGGTTTGAAAGGTTAACCTGTACCCGGAGGAGGTGCTTATTGGCATAACCAGGTTTTTTTACCCGACCCTAAATGAACTAACCCAAAAAAGGAGATAGAGAGAGCATGTACCGAAAATATTTGAAAGTAGCATTTCTGACCCTGGTCGCCCTGTCACTGGTATTGGCTGGCTGCGCGCAAACCCCGACTGCCGCGCCAACTGCAGAGCCAGTTGCAACCGAAGAGCCGGCAGTCGAGCCGGTGGTGGAACCTACCGATGTGCCCGCCCCGACCGAGGCGCCCACCGAGGAACCCACCGCAGTGCCTGTTGAGGAGCCGAAGCCAGAGATCGACCCCACCGGTCAGACGGTGAACTTCTGGCATGTGTGGGGCACCGGGATGCCCAACGAAACCATGCTGGCGATCGTCGATGATTTCAATGCCAGCAACGAATGGGGCATCACGGTTGAAGCGATCGACCAGGGCAATTACTCTGACCTAGAAGATGCCTTCAACGCATCCATCCAGTCGGGCGACCTGCCGGATATGGTCACCGGTTATACCAACGCCATGTCGAACTGGTATGCAGTGGACGCGGTGGTTGATCTGAGCCCCTATATGAACGATGCTTTCTTTGGCTTGAGCGCCGATGAACAGGCTGCTTTCTATGAAGGCGCCCTGACCGGCGGTAAAGCCCCGGATGGCACCCTGTTTGCTTTCCCCATCAGCCAGTCTGAGAACGTGCTGTTCTATAATTCTGGCTGGGCGAAGGAACTGGGCTTTGAAGCGCCGCCCGCGAATTATGAGGAGTTTAAGGCGCAGTCCTGCGCGGCAACTGAAGCCAATGCCAATGACGCTGACCCGGATAATGACGGGACGGGCGGGCTGGTGTTGTATGCAGGCGCGTCCAATGTGGCCTCCTTCGTATTCGCCAACGGCGGGAATATGCTCAACGAAGACGCCAGCGGCTATGACTTCGCTGCGCCCAGCGTGCTGGATACGGCGGTGATGATGAAGGATCTGTGGGATAGCAAGTGCGCGTTTGCCACCGAAAGCTACCCCAACCCTGAATTTGCTAGCCGGAGAGCCCTGTTCACCATGAGCTCCACTGCAGGGCTGCCCTATCAGATCGCCGCTTTTGAGGCGGAAGGCGCCATCCCGGATGAATGGACGATTATCCCGTTCCCGGGCAAAGATGGCGGTCAGGCGGTCAACCTGTTTGGCCAGTATGTCGCCATTGCCAATACCAACCCGGAGCGCATGATGGCTACCTGGGTATTCATCAAGTATCTGACCTCCCCCGAAGTGCAGGCCAAGTGGATTGAGGGCAGCGCTTACTACCCGACGCGCACCGATGCGCTGCCGCTGATCGAGGCCTACGAGCAGGAGAATGCCATCTGGTCGTACGGCCTGTCCTTCCTGGAGTACGGGAAGGCTGAGCCGGCCTGGCCATCCTGGACCTCCGTGCGCCGCGAAGTGGGGAACACCTTCAATGCCATCCTGCAGGGCACGCCGGAGGATATCCCAGGCTTGCTGGAGGAATTGAATGGTCTGGCCCAGCAGGCGATTGAAGAAACCCAATAAGCGGAGCTGCGAGCAGCTTGGAATTTAGAGGAAGAAAAAACTGGCGAGCGCTTGCCCGCCAGTTTTATGTAGACGATGCCGTCGCGCAGAATGAAGAAAAAAGGGAGGGCGCAGCGGTGCAGCAAACGAATATTATCGTGGATGGTCCCGCTGCGCCCGTACGGGGGAAGGGATTCATGGAGGGAGGAGGAGAAACCGAGTTTTGAGCTCAAAGAGCGAGCTCGAAAAACTCGGTTTTCAGGGGGAGTTGCCACTATCCACTTGACCAGCAATGTACTCTCCCGCGGAGGGGGGAGGCTGTGCAGATGGGCAGTATGATAGAACTGAAAGGAATCCTGACAATGAAACACAACAAAATTGCCATTCGCCTGGTCCGCAGCCTGCTTCCGCTGGCGCTTTTGCTGGGTGCGTGTACTGCTCCCACGCAAACGCCCACCCCGCAGCCCACAGCGACTCAACCGCAGCCTACCGAGATTGCTGCCAATCCCACAGTGGATGCTACGCCCATCGCCAGCCTGGAGCCAACGCCGACCACGGAAGCAGTACCTACCACGGTGACGGCTACCACCCAACCTGTATCCGGTGGTTCCCCCCAGCTTATGCTGGATTCCGGCAGCCTGTCCAGCGGCCTGCAGATTGAGACGGTTGCTGCGGTGTATGCCAGCAATGAAACCCCCTTCTGGGAAGTGCTGCCCGAGCATACCCGGGTCACCCTGCAGGGCTACCCGCTCAGCGGCTATCCCCTCAGCAACCCTCCGATGCAGCCCCACATTTACATCTATCCCGTGGAGGAGCTATGGAAGGTGAATCGAGATGCAGGCATCATCGCCGAGTCGCTGAAAACTCTGCTGCAGTCGCCGCAGGAGATCCCGCAGATGCCCTTCTTGCCGCTGGTGAATGCCGCACAGGTGGTGCATGCGCATATCCAATACCTGGATTTCAAGAACGGCCAGGGTCTGCGCTACCTGGCGGAGTTTTCCCAGGGCATCGAGCCGGTCAACAACTCCGGGCTGGTCTACACCTACCAGGGACTAACCTCTGATGGGAAATATTATGTAGCCGCGGTGCTGCCGGTCAATCATCCCAGTTTGCCGGCGGATGGAAACATCCGCGGGGATGAGCCGCCTGAGTTTATCAACGACCACGCGGCTTACCTGACGAATGTGCAGTGGAGCATCAACCAGCAGGCGGCGTCCAGTTTTACCCCGGATCTTACCCTGTTGGATGCCATGCTGAGCTCCCTGGAAATCAAGTAAAATCGGCCAGACCAGTAACCTGATCAGGATTAACAAGCCAGTTCTGTACTCGATAGATAGTCCGTGGAAACCAATATACATGGTTATTCAGGATAGACAGGATATAACACTCTCCGGCCGATCAAGAGTGTACGATCAACATCCTGATTATCCTGTCCATACATGTCAATTAATCGGATCTTGCAGTGTCCATTGCCAGTCTTATGTGTAAAATTGCATTCGGTTGACCACAAAAACGGTGAAAAACAATATGAACATCCTGGAAAATATCATTGGGGCAGTTCAGGTGAGCGGGACGCTGGCGCTCTCGCCCTTCTTGCGAGGCTGGTACAACACCTGGGGGGCGACACCCGCCGAAGTGCAGCGCGCCCTGGCAGGGGATGAACTGGTAGCGGAGCCAATGCTCGGCTACACGCGCGCCATCACCATCCGGGCCGGGGTAGAGCATGTGTGGGCCTGGCTGGTGCAGATCGGTCAGGGGCGCGGCGGGCTGTATAGCTACGATGGTCTGGAAAACCTGGCGGGTTGTAAGATACACAGCGTGGATCGCATCCTACCGGAGCAGCAAACACTGCAGGTGGGCGATGTGATCCGCCTGGGACCGCCGGGCTATCCGTGCTTCGCGGTGGCGGAAATTGAGCCACCCCGGGTGCTGGTGCTGCTGGGCGCCGACCCCAAGAGCGGGAAAGCGCTGGCATACCAGGGGGAGCTGGGAAAAGGGGTTGCAATCTCGACCTGGCAGTTCATCCTGGAAGCCATCGATGCGCACAGCTCGCGTCTGGTGGTGCGCCAACGCCTGATGTACAGCCCCGAAATGGGTTGGATCTGGCGGCTGACTGAGCCGGTGGGTTTTGTGATGGAGCGTAAGATGCTGCTGGGCATCCGCAAGCGGGCAGAGGGAAAAAACTAATGGAATTAGTACGCAATCTTATCCTGATCGTGGTGGGCGTTATCCTGGTGCTGCTGGTGCTGGGCTGGCTGGGCTTGCAAATCAAGCCGCAGTCCTTTGCGGAATACGCCGAGAAAAGCCCCGAGCTGAAAACCATGCCGCTGCCTGGCGGGCTGCCGGCGCCGGTGGAGCGGTTTTACCGCACAATTTTTGGCGATGAAATCCCGCTGATCGAGACGGCGGTGATCCAGGGGCGGGCGGTGATCCGGCCTTTTATGAATATCCCCTTTCCGGCGCGCTTTGTGTTCGTGCATAACGCCGGTCGGGATTACCGGCACTATATCGAGGCGACTCTGTTCGGCTTGCCGCTACTGAAAGTGAACGAGGGCTATGTGGATGGGAAGAGTTTCTTCGAGAGCCCTATGGGCACGTACTATGACGATCCGAATACCAACCAGGGCGCTAACCTGGCGCTGTGGGCGGAGGGGGCCTGGTTCCCGTCGTTGTGGCTGACCGATGCACGCGCCTACTGGCAAGCAATGGACGCGCAGACGGCGCGGCTGTACGTGCCATTTGAGCAGAGCGAGGAGAGTTTCGTGGTGCGCTTCAATCCCGAGACGGGGCTGGTCGACAGCATGGAAGCTATGCGCTACCGCGACCCGGGCGAGGGCAAACCCAAGATCCTGTGGATCACGCGCAGCGACGCGGGGCCGACCCTGCCAGGCAGCGTTCTCGGTTCAGTAGGCTCGGCAATCTGGCAAGATATGGGCAGGCCCTGGGCGACTTTCACACTGGAGGAGCTGGTTTTTAATGTGGATGTGAGCGAGTATATCCAGCAGAGAGGGCGGTAGGATTGGCTCGGATTGAAAAAAGTGGGATGCAAGATCGCTTCGCTTGACGCCGGGGCGAGGGAGGTAGATGGACAAGCTAAAGCTTATCCTACGTGGGCGGGTTAGCGGCTCTCGCTCATCAAGATGCGGCGCAGGTGCTTGCCCACCATGGTCTTGGGCAGCGAGTCGCGCACTTCCACGTAACGCGGGATTTTGTAACCGGATAGCTTCTCACGGCAGAAGGCGCGCAGGTCTTCGGTTTCGAGCTGGGCGCCAGGCTTCAGGACGATCCAGGCTTTGACAGCCTCCCCCTGCTGCGTGTCGGGCACGCCGCCCACGCATACTTCCTGCACCGCCGGGTGCATGGCGATCACTTCTTCCACCTCGCGCGGCCAGACTTGAAAGCCGCTGGGCTTGATCAGGTCCTTTTTGCGATCGACCAGGAACAGAAAACCATCCTCGTCCAGGTAACCCACATCGCCGGTATAGACCCAGCCATCCCGGATCATCTGGGCAGTTTCTGCGGAGCGATTCCAATAGCCTTCCATAATCTGCGGGGCGCGGATGACAATTTCGCCAGGCTCATTGGGGGGCAGGTTTTCCCACCCACTGTCCAGATCGACAATGCGCAGCTCGACGTCGGGCAGGGGCAGGCCGGTGGAGCCTTCTTTGGTCTCGCCGTGCGCCGGGGAAACCACCGCAGCGAGCACGGTCTCGGTCATGGCATAGGCGTCCAGCAGGCGCCCGCTGGTCAGCTTTTCGAAGCGCTCTTTGGTCTCTTTGAGCAGTGGGGCAGCGGCGGAGTAGCACACCTTCATGGATTTGAAATCCATCTTGCCGGAGATGACATCCGGGTGGTTGATCAGGGCGTTGAAGAGGGTTGGCACGCCGTGCAAGACCGCCGGGCGCTCTTTGCGCAGGGTGGCTACCAGATCGTCCAGGTCGCGCGGGTTGGGCACGATCACCATGGGCCAGCGCCCGATCAGGGAGGTATTCATCGCCATGTTGCCGTAGACGTGGAACATGGGCATCACCAGGGTCAGGCGGTCGTCCCAATCGGTGAGCACGGTGGCGGCGTAGGCATGCAGCTGCATGGCTGAGATGAGTAAGGAGCGGTGCGAAGCCAGGACGGCTTTGGGCTTGCCGGTAGTGCCGCCGCTGAAGAGCAGTATGGCGGGTTCGTTGGGCTGCACCGGGACGGGCGGGGGCGGGGAGCCGGCATAGCGCGCCAGCAGGTCGCTAAAGCTGCGGTCGCCATTCCGTAACGTGATGCGGTAGCCCTCTTTCTTTTCTTTGACCAGGGTGAACAGCAGGCTGAGCACAGGCGGCAGGAAGTCTTTGATGTGGGCGGCGATCACGCGCTGCACGCCGGTGCGGGGTTGGACGTCTTTGACCTTTTCGTAAAATGGGTTGAGTGCCACC
>Ga0105100_10000553_pt1 | contig 21977 bp, 14 predicted proteins | sample PPLLak12cMay2015_2_FD_87033 | JGI IMG/M metagenome (GOLD analysis project Ga0105100, IMG submission 87033) | Freshwater sediment microbial communities from Prairie Pothole Lake near Jamestown, North Dakota, USA - PPLs Lake P8 Core (1) Depth... | ecosystem: Environmental > Aquatic > Freshwater >...
AGGAGAAGCAGGTGACGATCGAGGTGCGCCTGCCGGACGAGGAGATGGTGATCGTTGCCGACCCGCGCCGGATGGAACAGGCGCTGCAGAACCTGGCGTCGAACGCGCTGCGCCATACGCCCGCCGGTGGCCGCGTGACGCTCGGCGCCGAACAGCACGGCCGGCGCACCTGGCTCCGCGTGGCCGACACCGGACGCGGCATCCCGGCCGAGCACCTGCCGCACATCTTCGATCGCTTCTACAAGGCCGACCCGTCGCGCACCCAGTCCGGCTCGGGGCTGGGGCTCTCCATCGTCAAGGCGATCGTGGAGCGGCACGGCGGCACGGTGAGCGCGCAGAGCGTCCCGGGTGTGGAGACGATGTTCGAGATTGAGCTGTCCCGCTGAGGTTCAGAAGCGCCAGCCGACGCCGATGCCGAACACCAGGCGCCCTGAAACTGCCCTTCGAGCCTGACCGCCAGTCCGCCACGCGACGAGCCGATCTCCATTCCGACGAGCAGGTGCAGGCCCGGTCGAGTCGGCCTCGGCATCGGGCTCAGTTCCGATGTATAGCGATACACCCCCCCGCCCCCGCCGACATACGTGCCAGGGAGCCAGTCGAGGCTGCGAACCAGCGATCCGGTGACGCGGGTGAGTGTGATCCGTTGGGCCGGCAGTGGCGCCGGTAGCCCGGTGTTGCCATCGAACATCCAGCCGGCATGCCCGAACTCGCCTCGCACGCGCCAGCCCGAGGAGAGCGGCCAGTCTGCGTTGACGGCGACGTCCGCGGTTTGCTTGTCGGCGATCACGTTCTGATCGCTGCTGAGTGCGGCATGGACCATGGCGCCCAGGCCCGGTCGGGTGTCGATGGGCGACGGCGACGACTGGGCCGCTGCCGTTGTCGCAACGCCCGTCAGAGTGACGAGGGCCGCCGCAAGCGTGGCCCGCCAGCGCGACACAAGGTGGCCGCGGAACTCGACCCCGCCTTCATCGCGTGACCCATCCCGAGGTCGTCCGCTCTCGTCGTGCATCGCCCGGCTGGCTAGCGAGACAGCTCGACGTTCCCGGGCAGGGAAGCCGTGCAGGTGAAGTAGAGGCTCGACCCGCTGAGCAGGCGCGGGGACGTGGTCACCAGGAGCGACCAGTTACCCGCCGGCAGCGGCTCGAACGGCGGCGTTGGCGCCGGACACGACGGCCGGCTCCCAGGTGAGAGCTCGATGGCGGCCTGGCCGTTCGAGACCGATCCGGTGAGCGTGCCCGAATCGTTGCGGCCTGCGTTCTGGAAGGTCACAGTCCAGCCGCCCGACAGCACGCTGCCCAGCCCTGCCACGGCGCGCTCCTCGAGCACGACGACCAGCCGTCCGGTGCCTGCGGTCGGTTCGCTGACGGTGCCTGACCACGCCCCTGACAGCGTGCTGAAGCTGGGCGTCGGCGCCGTCGGCACACCGTGATCGTCGGCGCACCGGACCGCGGCCAGGCTTGCGCTGAAAACGAGGCCGAGGGCGAGGGCCCTCGGCCAGAACCACGCACGCGACTCACCTGACGGCATGGAACGCGCTGAATCCATCGACAGCTCCCGAGACGATGACCAGGTCCTGCCACAGGACGGGCGGCCACAGGATGCTCGCCGTCCAGTCTCCGACACGCCACAGCTCCGCACCATCATTTGCCTGCAGCGCAATCAGCGTGCCCCCCGCGAAGGGGACATACACGACGTCGTTGATGGCTTCGATGCGGAAGATGACCGATCCCAGCCGCCCGGCTGAATACCGCCACCGTTCCTCTCGCGAATCGAGGTCGTATCCCACGATCTCGCCGGTGAGCGATCCGCTCACCAGAATCCGGCCCGAGACCGCGAGCCCCCGGAAGTCGCGCGCCGGATCGATGAGGTTGCCGGGTTGTACCGTGACCGGCGGGATGGACCAGCGCTCGTCGCCCGATGCGATGTCGTAGGCGTGGATGATGCCGTCGCCGGCCGACACGATGACGAGATCGTCCACGAGGATCGGCCCTCCCGCCCAGTTGACGCTGAGCGATCGGTCCCGCGGCACGGGGAATGGCCGCTTCCACAGCACGCGGCCCGTGTCGGCGGCGAGCAGCACCACGCCCCCGAGGTTGGGCGCGACGAACTCGGTGTAGCCGGCCGCGATGACGGCGCCGTTGAACCGGGGCGGAAAGACGGTGGTCTTGCCGTCGCTCGCGACAACGGTGGACCACCGGAGTCGCCCGGTCTCGGTCTCGACGGCATAGACGCGGCCGCTGGGCGACCCGGCATAGACCATCCCGTCGGTCGTCGCCTCGTACGAGAGATAGAAGCCGGGTCCGTAGCCGTCGGATGGATCGAACCGCCAGCGCAGCGCCCCGGTCCGTCGGCTGAAGCCCAGCAGGTTGTCGTCACCGACGACGAGCACCTGGCCCGAGACCACCACGGTGGCGCCGGTGCCTCCGTAACCGCTCTCGTTGGTCGGCCGCCGCCACCGCACCTGGCCGGTCGCGGCATCCACGGCAAGCACTTCGTGGTTCTTGGACAGGAAGTACGCCGTGGACTGATCCGCGGCCGGACTGCCGACAGCCGCGCCCGGGACCGTCCAGGCGCGCGCCAGGATTCGCGGTGAAGTCGTGGGGCCGGGCGGGCCGTACGGCGGCGGGCCCGGCAAACCCTGCTCGCCCGGACGGCCTGGCGCCGCAGCCTGCACGACCGCGACGAGGGTCAGCGCCGTGACGCCGAGTCGAACGAGTCGGCTTCGCAGCGGGCTCATGGCCTCCACCAGAGAGGATAGCCATAGTAGTCGTACACCACCAGGTTGCTATCGCCCTGCACGGCCAGCCACGCCCCGGGGTGACCCGCCGTGCCGGACGACCACAAGGCTGCGCCGCCGGCGTTGTACACCACGAGGTTCCCATCGCCCTGCATCGCCACCTGGCCCGGCTCGAACGTCATGCTGGCCCACAGCACGTGACCGTCACCCACCCGGTAGAGCACGAGGTTGCCATCGTGCTGGTACACCAGCTCGTACTCGTTGTTCGACGAGCGGCGCGATTCGCCCGGCATCAGGCTATCGCCCGAGGCGAGGACATCCGACGGCGTGGGCCCCGGCGGTGGCGGTGGTGGCGGAGCGGTCGCGCGAAGCTGCACCCCCATGTGCGTCGTGAGCCCGTAGGTGATCACCCCGTCGCTCACCTGCGGCTCCTGCACATGCGACGGCCCATGCACGAAGATGTTGCGGCCGCCGGGATAGTACTGGCTCCACACGGGGACGATGCCGTCGTGCGGCGTGCGGCACGTGCCGTCGTTGGTGACGGTGAGGCACCACTCAGGGTCGATGCGCCGCAGCCCATTGGCCACAGCGAACAGCCGGCTGGCCATGGTGAGCGCCGTGAAGTTGGCGGGGTAGTTGGCCACGAGGAAGCTGCCCGCCGCCTCGAGCGTGCCGATGGCGTACCACACGCGGCTGTACCAAATCTCCGCCGCCACACGGTCGTAGAGGCGAATCGGGCCCATCCGCCAGTAGCCTTCGAGCTCGTACGCGATGCCCACCCGCGCGGGCACGTCCGTCGCCTCGCGATTGAGGTTGGCCGAGCCATTCAGCTGGCCGAGGAACCCGGAACGCGTCGACATCTGCGGCACCACGGGGTACTGCGACAGCACGCCAAGCCCCGCGATGGCGGCCCAACTCGAGTAGGACGCGCCCTGGGTGTACCTGAGCGCCAGCTCCACGAACACGTAGAGATCCCACCATTCGTTCGGCTGCGCGCCGAGCGCGCCGAGGACCGCTCCGGCCGTGTTGTACAGCGACTCGTGAAACCCGAGTGCCGACAGCATCCGGTCCACGGCAGGGGCCCCTTGTTGCGGTGACCCCACCGTCATCACGCCGCTCAGGCTGCGCGCGCGGCTCCACTGACGGGCCACGATGCCGCCGTTACTGTGCCCGAGGGCGATGGTGGACGCGGGCAGCGAGCCGTACTGGCGCTGGAGGTCCGAGGCCTGCGCCTCGAAGGTCTCGGACCACGGAACCCCGGGCACATAGGTACTGATGGCAAGCGTTGCCCTCAGCCGATCCGCCGTATCACGCCACGTGCTCGGGCTGCCGTTCAGTCCGTGCACGAACACGGTGGGACGGTCCTGCCCGGCCACGGGACGGGCCGCCAGCAGACACAGGACGACGAGAGCGAGGATGCTGGTGCGCATGGCTTACCTCTCGGACCCAACCGTCAGGTTGGAGAAAGCCACCGTGACCATCGACCGTTCCTGGCCCTCCGCCGTCGCCTGCTCGGTCCGGATGGTGTGCCGGAAGAGGCTGCCGTCCGGCCGCGCGGCATACTCGAACCGAACGCGTTGCTGCAGCACGCCGTCGCGGGCGACGCTCGATTCCATCACGACGCCCGTTCGTCGATCGGCCAGCACCTCGGTGACGGTGCCGCCGCTCCGTGAGAGATAGCGATCGAGGCGGCCGACCCGTCCGACCGGCGTTCCGTGTGCGCGCCGGAGTGCCAGCCGGCGGTCGTCGCCCTGCCGCGGGTCGGCCAGCAGGGCGTCGAGCCAGCGTGCCGCGCCATCGAAGACGGGAAGGCCGGCGTCGGCCTCCTGGGACAGCCGCGTGTTGAGGCGGCCGTCGTTGGCGTACACCTTCAGGCCGCGGGCGCCATCGGCGTACTCGACGCGCGCGCCGTCGAGCGGCGTCGGCAGGGCCCCATCCGGTGCCGCCCGATAGCGCAGCACCGTCGTCCAGCCGGAGGAGGCATGACGCCGCTCGAGGGTGAAGGTGGTCGGGCTGGACGAAGGCCCGGCGTGGCTGCCGTCGGGATTGAGGAGGGTGTGCGTGACCGTGACATCCACGGCCACCGCGGCGGGTGAAACCGCGGCCGGTTGAGCGGCGCGGAGGGAGCGCGACTGGCCGGCGACGACCAGCAGCAGGGCAAGGGCGAACAGACGAGCGACGCGAACGGTCATGGCGAGTCCTTTCGGTGGGCCCGGCTCGACCTCCAACGCCCCGCCCGAGCAGACATGGTGTTGTCTGCAACGGGGATGCCCGCCCGGCCGGGATGGGCCAACGGGCGCGAATCGATCAGTTTTCGAACAGGATCCGCAGACGCGGCGTACACCCGCGTGATCGTGCCGAGGGCAACCGGTCCGGAAGGGTAGTTCGTGCCCGTGATGGAACGGGGCGATGGGTAGTGACTACCCAGGCACGGGTGAAGGAGGTCGCCCGAGCGGGAAGTACGGCCGAGCGAAAGCGGCGGACGTTGACGAGGCGGATTACTGCGCCACGGGGGTACGATCGCGGGGCGCCGCCGCGCGCAGCAGGCCCGAAAACACGGCCTGCAGCAGGGCCGTGTCGTCCGCCAGCAGGTCGAAGACGTCGCCGCGGGTGAAACGGAGTGCGGTGCCCTCGGTGGCGGCGGCGATCGTGGCGGGGATTGGCTTGCTGCGCAGGGCCTGGTACATCCCGATGACGTCGCCGGAATCGGCGGCGGACGTGGTCCCGTCAGGGGCGGTGACCGTCACCGTGCCGGTGAGCACCACCAGAATCGACGTCTCCGCAGCGCTCTCCAGCGGATCCACGCCCGGCGTCAGGGTCACGGCCTGCGCGCTGGCCGCCAGCCGCAGCAATTGGGCCCCGCTGGCCCTCGACAGGAGGGGGCTGGCCTGCAACAGCAGCGCGCGGTCCACGGGCTGGAGCCCGGCGGCCACCTTGCGCTGCACCTCGGGTGTGAGGTCGCCCCGCAGCAGCACGCGCTCCTGGAGTTCCTTGCGGGTGTCGATGAGCCAGCGCATGATGCCCTCCGCCAGCTCCACGTTCTCGGCGAGCAGCGAGAGGAAGGCCTCGGCGGACATCGAGAGGCAGATGGTCGGCTCGATCGAGCGGATCGATCGCCGCATCGGGCGCCCTTCGAGGATCTCCTCGAAGGCCAGCGGCGACGGCGGCTCGATCTCGGACACTTGGCGCTGCCCGTCGGTGGCCTCGACACGCCCGTCCAGCACGAACTGCAGCGTGGCCGGCGCGGTGCCCCGGTCGTAGATCGCGCGCAGGCCCTCGTGCCTCACCTGCTCGCCGAGCGCGGCGATGCGGAACAGCTCGTCCACCGAGGTGAAGTCGAACAGCGGAAGGCGTCGCAGCCGATCGACGAGGACGACCGCCGGCAGCGGCTCCTGCCAGAGCTGGCGACGCCGCTCGGCCGGCATGCGCGAGGCCGCCAGTGCCCACGACGCCGCCTCGAACACGTACCAGTCCCGCGGGTCGCGATGCTGCAGCACGTGCTCCAGGTCTCCGGCGAGCGACCACATCCGGCGCTCTTCGATCAGGTGAATCGTGGCTGCCGAGACCACCTGGTTCTCGTCGTGCACGAGCTGGGCGACGGTGTCCTCGACGTCGCGCCGGCGCGTCTTGTAGATGACGTTGCCCTTGCGCACGCGTTCCTCCGCCGGCATGTCCTCGACGAGCAGCATGACGCGGCGGCGCAGCTCGCCGCCGACCAGGTTGTCCAGGTACTCGATGGCCCCCGAGCGCCGGCGCGCGTCGTCGGTGTCGAGCGTGGCCCGTACCGCGGCGATGTCGGAGGGGGGATGTACCAGGCCCAGCAGCTGGAACATGCGGTTCATGGCGCGGTGGCGTTTCTCCTCGAGCACGCGCCCGAGCAGACAGGTGGCGGCCAGGCCGCCCGTGACGAAGAGGTTGGTGTACAGGGTCAGGGCGCTGAAGGCGCGGCCGGCTTCGGTCACGACATGCCGTTCGATGACCGCGTGGTCGAGGGGGATGGCCGGGTGATCGCGACGGATCCGCTCGAGCGCGGTGATGGCCTTGTAGCGCAGGAAGCCGTCCGACGTGTCGAGCGTCGTCAGCAGCGCCTGCACGGACGCAGCGCACGGGATCCGCGCCAGCGTGGCCGGCACGTGGCGGCGCACCCAGATGTCCTCGTCCCGGTCGGCCAGGAAATACGCCAGCGCCGGGACGACCGCCTCGCCGTAATCCACCAGCACCTTGCGGGCCGGCTCCTTGATCCGGCGGTTCCGCATCAACGCCACGAGCGTGGGCACGTACAGGAAGTCGTCGCCGCCGATGGTGCCTGCGCTGTTCACCGCCGCCCGGGCGACGAAGTAGTTGTCGTCGTACATCAGCGGCACCAGCAGCGGCCGGAACCGCGGGTTGGTCACCAGGCCCAGTGCGCGGGCCACCTGGCGCCTGAGCTCACTGGCCGACTCGCGCGTGTCGGAGGCCAGCCTGTGGAACGTTTCCTCCGCCCGATCCACGTCCGACGGCACATCGCTCGACGCGAGGGCCGCCGCCGCCGTCACCACCAGGTTGAGGTCGTGATGATCCAGGTAGGGACGCATCACGTCCACCGCGGCCTCGCCGCGCAGCGTGGCCAGGGCGCGCGCCGCGGCCAGGCGCACTTCGCCGTCCTCGTCACCCAGCGCGCGCTCGACGCCCGGCAGCCACCGCTCGCCGGCCTCGGGCGTGGTGTAGCGCGCCAGGCGCAGCGCGCGCGTGCGCACGTCAGCGGAGTCGTGGCGCAGCAGGAGCGGCGTCACCAGCTGGCGCTTGTCGAGCGCCTCGAGCATGTCGATGGCATAGAGCACCCGCCGGGGCTCGGGGTGCGACAACTCAGCGAGCAGCGTCTCGATGGTGGAGAGGTCCGCGGAGTCGAGGCGCACCTCCGACGGGCGCACGTCCTGCTGCTCGAGGCTCTTGCGGAACGCCTTCAGGTACTCGCGGCGCGCGTTCAGGGCGAGCGCGCCCCAGATGATCATCATCGTCACGCTGGCATAGCTCAGTTGTCGCCAGCTGAGATCCAGGCCCCACTCCTGCACCAGCACCAGCAGCAGCAGCGCCCCCAGGCCCTTGGCCACGCGGTCGACGGTGACGTCGATGAACGGCTTCGCCTGGTACTTGATGTCGACCGGCAGCGGCAGGAACAGGATCTCGCGCGTGGTCTTGTCCACCGTGTAGCGCAGCGACGTGTCCATGATGCGCGCCAGTCCTGCCGTCCATAGTGCGCCGTTCACCAGCATCAGCAGGCCGGTGGCGCTGTCGACCACCGGCAGGATCATCAGGGCGAAGCCGATGCCCAGGAAGCGGTGGATCCGGCTGGTCAGCAGCACCTGCACCAGGAACCCGATGATCGAGAGGTAGGCGGTGATCTGCGCCAGGAACGCCGTCACCGCGTCCACGTTCTCGGCACCGCGTGATTCGGCCGCGGCCATGTTGAGCTGCTGCTCGATGATGGCGGCGCCGATGGCGGCAAAGCCAATCACCATCGCGATGGTCTGCAGGTGTCGCGACGACTTCAGCAGGCGCCAGGCCTCCGAACCGCTGACGCTGGCTTCCTCGCCGGTCTGGCTGGCATCGCTGCGTCCCGCACCGGGCTCGCGACGGACGATGATGCCCGCCGTCACCGTGCATACCGCCAGCGTGACCGCGCTGACCAGCAGCACCGAGTTGGTGCCGATCTGCTCGACCACGGCCGACGTCATCGCGGCGCCCGCGAACCCGCCGAGGCTGGCGCCCGCGCCGATGAACCCGAAGATGCGCTTGGCCTGGCGCGGATCGTAGACATCGTTGGCCAGCGTCCAGAACTGGCTGATGAGAAGGATGCCGGTGATGAGCCCGAACAGGTAGAACCCCACGGCCACGGCCCGGTTCGTCGGCAGCCCGGCGAAGAGCACGTAGAACGTGGCCATCAGCGCCACGAGGCCGGCCAGGGTCACCGGGATCATCCAGCGCCGCGGCACCACGCGGATGGCCCGCGTGTAGCCCTGCATGATCAGGCCGATGACGATGCCGGCGCCGAACTGGACCCAGGGCAGGTTCTCGGCGCCGAGCTTCTCGATGAACAGCCCGCGCGTGACGGGCTTGATCATGTTGTAGCCCGCCATCGCCAGGAACGAATACAGGAACATCATCAGCCCCGTGGTGATCTCACCATCACGGAACTGCACGAGGGGACGGAGCAGGCGGGCGAACACTGCGGCCGATCTTACCGCATGGGATCCGGTGGCCGGCTTCCGTTCTCGGCTCGGTCTCCGGGGATGAGCCTCCGCGATGCCATCCCATATCCGGTAAACTCCTACCCGCCGGCCCGCGGCACCATGGTCCTGCTCCAACGCCTCCTGGGCATGAACCCGCGCGAGCTTCGTCGCTCGCTGCCGCTCTTCGCGTACCTGTTCCTGGTCATGGGCGGCTCGGTGGCCAGCAAGGCCGCCCGGGACGCCCTGTTCCTCGAGCGATACCGCGCGGCCGATCTGCCGTTTGCCGACATCGCCATCGCCCTGTTCGTGGCGGTCGTCGCCTCGGTGTACATCCGGGCGGGCGAGCGCCTCAACCTGCGCAACCTCCAGGTGGCCAGCCTGCTGGCGTTTGCCGCCTCGGCCCTCGGCTTCTGGTGGTGGGCCACGGCGCCCGGCGACGAGAACCCCACCCTGTTCCTGCTGATCTACGTGTGGGTGGGCATCCTGTCGGTGCTGGCCCCGGCGCAGGTCTGGACGCTGGCCAACTTCGTCCTCACCACGCGGGAGGCCAAGCGGACGTTCGGGCTGGTGGGCAGCGGCGCCATCCTGGGCTGGATCGTGGGCGGTCTCGCCACGCGCCTGGCCGTGGGGAGATACGGCACCGAGGTGATGCTGCTCGTCACGGCGGTGTCCTACATCGTCTGCGCCGGACTGGTGCTCGTCGTCTGGCACTACCGCCCGGCCAGCCTGCATGGCGAGCGTCCGGCCGGCGGCGAGTCGGGCGGCGGCATCATCGCGGCGCTCGAGGTAATCGCCGGCTCGCGCTACCTGAAGGCGATTGGCGCGGTCATCCTGTTGTCGTCGCTGGCCACCACGGTGGAGGCCTGGCAGTTCAAGGCGATGGCCAAGGCCGCCATTCCCGACACCGACGCCCTGGCCATGTTCTTCGGCACCTTCAACGTGGCGGCGGGCGTGGCCGCGCTGCTGCTCCAGCTGCTCCTCACGGGGCGCGTGCTGCGCCGGGCCGGCATCGGCCTGACGCTCTTCGTCGTGCCCGTGGCGTTGACCCTCACCTCCGTCGGCGTGCTGGCCGCCGGAACCCTGCTCGCGGCCACGATGCTGCGCGCCAGCGATCAGGTGCTGCGCTATTCCATCGACAAGGCCACCATCGAGCTGCTCTACCTGCCCGTGCCGGCCTGGCAGACGTTTTCTGTGAAATCGTTCATCGACACCGTGGTCTACCGCATGGGCGACGGGCTCGGGGGGCTCGTCGTGCTGGTGTTCGCCACGGCGCTCGGCTGGAGCCCCGTCGACCTCGCGTGGGTCTTGCTGGTGCTGCTTGGCGGGTGGATGGCGGCGGCGGCGGTGGCCCGTCGCGAGTACGTGGAGAACCTGCAGGACAGCATCTTCCAGCACCGCCTCGACGCCGAGCGCGGCTCGGCGCCGGTGCTCGAGCGAACGGCCACCGACATCCTCTCGGCCCGGCTGGCCGGTGATACCGGCGAGATCGTCTACGCGCTCAGCCTGTTCGAGATGGCCCACGACCGCGCCGTTCACCCGGCCGTGCGCGGCCTGCTGGCGCACCCGGCACCGGAGGTGCGCCGCCGGGCGCTGGCGCTGCTGTCACGCGCCGACGACCTGACCGTGAGAGAGCAGGTGCAGCAGCTGCTGCACGATCCGGACCTGGAGGTGCGCACCGAGGCGCTGCTGTACCTCACCGAGCACAGCAACGTGGATCCGCTGGCCAGCATCGAGTCGGTGGGCGACTTCGAGGATTTCTCGATCCGCGCCTCGATGGTGGCGTTCCTCGCCCGGCCCGGGCGCGCGCAGAACGCCGAGGCGGCGCGGATGATGCTGGCGAAGATGGCCGAGGAAGCAGGGCCCGACGGTCAGCGTACGCGCCTCGAGGCGGCGCGCCTCATCGGCTTCCTGCCCGACCTCTTCGACCGCGAGCTGCGGCTCCTGCTGCAGGACGATGATGCGGACGTGGCGCGGGCCGCCATTCTTGCGGCAGGCCGGCTGAAGAAGCGCATCTTCGTGGGACGCATCATCGAGCGCATGGAGGATCCGGCGCTCGTGCCCACGGCCGTCGAGGCCCTCGCCGGTTTCGGCGACCGCATCGTCGGGACGCTCCGCGACTTCCTGGTCGATCCCGAGATGCCCATGGACGTGCGGCGCGAGATCCCGTCCGTGCTGCAGGCCATCGGCACCAGGGCCGCGCAGAACGTGCTCACCGAGAGCGTGCTCGACAACGATGTGGTGCTGCGGTACCACAGCATCGCGGCGCTCAACAAGCTGGGGCAGCTGCACCCGGAGCGGCCCGTGGATCGCAAGATCATCGAGTCGGTGCTCGCGGCCGAGATCCTGGGGCACTATCGTTCCTACCAGGTGATGGGCACGCTCACGCGGTCGCTGTCCGACGCAGCCGGCCCCGTTCGGCAGGGCCTCGCCGAGTCGATGTCGAAGGAGCAGGAACGCATCTTCCGGCTGCTCAAGATGCTCTATGCCGAGCACGATCTGCATAGCGCCTACGTCGGCCTGCAGTCGCCGGATCCGGTGGTGCACGACAACGCCCTGGAGTTCCTCGACACCATCCTGCCGCCAGAGATGCGTGCCGTGCTGATGCCCATTCTCGACCGGGAGGTGCCGGTGCCGGCGCGGATCGAGCGAGCCAACCAGCTGCTCGGGTCGGAGCTCGGCAATCGCGAGGAGGCCGTGGAGGTGCTGACGAAGAGCACCGATCCATGGCTGCGATCGTGCGCCGCCTACGCCATTGGTGAGCTGCACCTGCTGCGCCTGGCGCCCGTGCTGGAGGCGTGGGTCCGCGATCCCGACCCACTGCTCAAGGCCGCCGCGGTGGAGGCGCAACGGAAGCTGAAGGAGGCGGCGACCAACGCGGCGGGGGTGGGACTGCTATAGCACGGAGGGGCAAAGCACGGAGGGGCAAAGCACGGGGGTTCGAAGGCGCGGCAGTTCAAAGTGCAGAGGTTTGGCGGGCGCAGGCCCACCACACGATCGTGGGCCACATCTGTGCAACGAGCCGGGACCAGGACGACTCCGTGTGCCACGCGACGCCGTAGGGCGTCATGACATAGATCGCGAAGAACACCGCGAGTTGCCCGATGATCAGCATCCCGGCGGCTGTGACCGCGGCCGAGCGGTCTCGCCGCAGGCCCGTCGGCGCCAGGGCGACGACCGGGATCAGCAGCATCGGCGACAGCACCAGCCAGCCGCCCCACCAGGCGCCTTCGTTGGTCATGTAGCGCGCGATGAACGACACGCGCGCCTGATCCGACCAGTACGTCAGTACCCCTGGCCGTTGCAGCCCTGACACCAGCTCGTTGTCCGGTGCCAGGAAGATCTTGAACAGGGCCAGCACGACCAGCATCGGTCCGAGCCCCACGATGATGTCGGTGGCGGCCCCGTGGGCGGTCGCGAGCCCGGAACGGTGGAAGACCAGCAGGACGTACAGGCAGGGCAGCATTCCCGCAACGACCAGGCCCTCGTTCTTCGTCCACGCGGCCATCCCCATCGCGAGTCCGGCAAGGCCCAGCGTCGCGGCGGACGACGGTCGGGCCGCCAGCAGGACCACGGCCAGCACGGTGAAGAACCCCAGCGGCACATCGGCGAGCTGCGACACCCCGTTCAGGATGAACGCCGGGACAAGCAGGAGGCTCAGCCCGAGCACGGCCCCGGCCGCCCCGCGGCGCTCGTACAGCGAGGCGGCGACCAGCGCGACGGTCGCGGCCGTGAAGACCGTCGCCAGCACGATGGGCACGCGCATGCTGATCGCGCTGTCGAGGACCCACCCGCGTGCCACGCTTGCCGGCAACAGCAGCGGGTAATCGGGATGCGTCCATGCGAGCTCTTCGGTGAACGCGTTTCGCCAGAGCGGGGAGGGGTGTGCCAGGAACCTCGCCCGCAGGTTCCAGATGGCCCACGCATCCCAGTCGCCGAAGGGCGAGGCCTCGAGTTGCAGCCAGGCCTTCGCGGCGGAGGCGCCCACGACGGCCAGCGCCAGCAGGGCAAGGGCCACCGGCCACCGATTGCGCACCTGCGTGTGGGTGCCAGCCGGGGCGCTGGTGCTGGACAATGCCAGCGCCGCGAGACAGGCCAGCGCCCACAGCGCGGGATCGACGATAACGAACGTCGCCGTGCTGCCGCCGGCCAGCCTCCAGAGAAAGAACAGTGCTGACGACAGCCCGAGCCCGAGCCCGAGAGCCGCGGCGATGCGAGTCCCGGCGGAGAGGGTTCGCACCGGTCGTGTCCACATCCACACCGCGAGCGCTGGCAGCGCCTGAAAGAGGAGCGCCACGTCAGTAGCGTCTCCTGTACAAGCGAACGCCCGCCTCCGTGACCCGCACCAGTTCGAACGACTGCAGGCGACTGTCGCCATCGATGGCGGGTGGCGCGCCCGGCGCCGTCACCGCAAATTCCGCGTTGTCGCCCGCTTCCCGGACCAGGCGCGGCGCCAGCACGTGCTGGGCGAGATACCGCTCGGCGATGGCGTTGGGATCCGGCGAGACCGTCAGGATCAGGACCACGGACGATGACGGGATTGCATCGACCACCGCCTCATAGGCCGTGGCGATCGGCAACGCACCGCCAGCCGGCCCCGCCCTGAGTTGCGGGACCAGGGAGCCCAATGCCATCAACGCGACTCCGACCGCCAGCACCGTCTCACGCACCAGTGAACCTTCCTGCTTTGAACCTGCGTGCTTTGAACCTTCGTGCCCGACTACCGTGCCACCGCCTCTGCCGCCGGCGAATCGGGCCAGGTGGGCACCGGCCGCGCCACGTATCCGGCGTGCGCCAGCTTGCCCTGGAACAGCGCCGTCTGCGACGCCGCGAACTGCAGCCGCACCGCCACGCGCAGGACGATGTAGACCTGGCCGACGGCAAAGGCCGCGAGCGGCGCCGAGGCGCCCGGCGCGGCGAGGGCGTAGACGCCCACCACCAGCAAGTAGGCCAGCATGTTCAGCAGGTACAGCGCCAGCGCCTTCGCGGGATGCCGCACGACGAACCGCACACTGGCGCGGAGTGCGCCGATCATGCTGCGGCGATCCTCGACCACGGCGCGGATCTTCGCGTAGTCGAACACGAGGTTCACGGTGCAGAGGATCGCGATGAACGCCGCATACAGCCCGAGGCGCACCAGGAACGCGGTGCGCTCGACGGTGGTGTCGTGGGTCCACCGCGCGTAGAGCGTGTCGAACAACCACGGGTGCAGCCAGGCGAAGAGCGCCCAGTAGATGGCCCCCGCCACGACGCCAAGGCGCAGGAACCGGAAGAACCACAGGCCGCACGCCGAGAAGAACGCGTGCGCGCCGACCCGGCGATCGCGCGCAAGGCGATCCAGGACGCCGCCCGCGAGGAAGACCGACAACAGGATCTGCCCGCCGACGATGCCCGCCAGCGCCGGGACGAGCGCGCGCTGATCGGCGATGCGGCTGGCGTTGTCGAGCACGGCGGCAAAGCCGATGATGGCCGGCACGAACGTCTGCCCGACGCCGGCCGCCTGCACGAGGAACTCGTTCCACCAGTCGAAGTTCACACCCCGCGCGGCGGCGTCGGCCATGAGGCTGGCGCCCAGATGGTCGGCAATCATCCCGTGCAGGACCAGGGCCGGTGGCACGGCCATGAGGAGGGTGGAGAGCCACAGCCCCACCACCAGCCACGTCGCCCGCCGCACGCGCCCGAGGCCGTCCCTGAACGCCGCGATCACCGCGTGCCTCCTCTGGCTCCCGGTTCTCCGACTCCCGCCTTCGCCGAGGCTTCGGCGGGCAAGCCCGACTCCCGACTCCCGACTCCCGGCATGGCTCTAGACAAAGAAGGCGTAATTCATCATCAGGTCCTGCAGCCACACGATCCACTGCAGCGTCCAGGTGTCCGCGGCGCGCTCGGCCTGCGGCTTCATGGTGATGCTGTTGTTGGTGTAGTGCACGTCCAGCAGCAGCACGCGGTCCGGGTCCACCTGCACCGACACGGCCTTCGCCGGCTTCTCGTACAGGAATGGCTGCCAGCGCGCCTGGCCGTCCCACGTCTCGCGCACCTGGTCGCCGTTCTCGAAGGTCACCAGCACGTCCACCGGGAAGGTGGCCTCGCCGAGGCGCCGCACGACCACCGTGGTGCGGAACAGCGTGGCGTTCTCCTGCGCCTCGAACGCGAGGGGCGCCCCGGGCGCCGACTCGACGAATCCGCGCGTCGCCACAGGGACGCTCTCCAGCCGCTCGGCCGCGTAGTCGAACTCGTTCGAGCTGCGGTGGACCTGATCGAAGAACCACGTCAGGTCCTGGCCCGACTTCTCGTTGACGATGGCGAAGAAGTCGTCCGGCACGGGGTGCGTGAAGCGGAAGCGCTCGAAGTAGGCGGCCATCACGGGCTGCAGACGGTCCCATCCCAGGTGGCGCTCGAGCGTGTGCAGCCAGAGCGCCGTCTTGCTGTAGGTGATGTCGGCGTGCGTGCCCGGCCAGTACCGGTAGCTGGGCGTGGCAGGAACGTCGCGCTCCGCGGAAGGCCGATAGCCGTTCAACCCGTTGCCATCGGTCGCGCGCGACCGTTTGATGTCGCGGAGTTGCCACGGGATGAAGCCGCCGAAGAAGCGCTCCACGTGGTAGTTCGGCTGGAAGGCCACGGACTGCACGCGCTCCTCGGAGAAGGTGTTGAAGCCCTCGTCCATCCACGCCGAGGTCACCTCGTTGTTCGCCACCATGCCGTACCAGAACTGGTGGCCGGCCTCGTGCACCGTGACCGACTCGGGCTGGTTCGATAGCCGCGGGGCCAGCCAGCGCGATCCGGCGGTGAAGAGCGTCGGATACTCCATGCCCCCCGCGCCGCTCTGCCAGGCCGGATCGACGATGGTGATCTGCGGATAGGGATAGGGGCCGTACCACTCGCCGTAGTACTTCAGGGCCGCGGCGGTCGCCGCGAAGTGGCGGTCCTGCTGACCGCGATGCTCGGGCTGCAACAGGAGCCGCATGGTGACGGCGGGCAGCCGATCGTGCTCGAACCGCTCGGTGTACTCCTCGTAGTCCGGGCTCGTCGTCCACGAGAAAACGTGGACGTCGTCTTGTGCCTAGCGATGACTGGTGAGGACGCCGTTGGTGTCGGTGCGCGAGACCTCGCGGCCCGTGGCGCCCACCACCCAGCCTCGCGGCACGCGGAGCTGGACGTCGTAGCTGCCGAAGTCGGCGTAGAACTCGGTGTTGGCGAAGAACTGCCGCGCGTTCCACCCGTCTGCTTCGAAGACGCCGAGCTTCGGGAACCAGTGGGCGATGAAGAAATAGTTGCCGATGGCGCCGGTGCGCGAGAAGGTGCGGGGCACCTGCGCTTTCCACGCCACGCGCAGCTGCACCGACTGGCCCGGTGCCACCGCCATCGGCAGGTCGGCTGCGGCAAGCGATCGATCCGCCGCGTTCTGATCGTCCGGCTGGATGTAGCGGAACGTGGGCATCAGGTCGAGCCCCGGCGAGCCGTCGGGGTTCGCGAGGGCCAGCTCGGTGAGCTGCTGCCACCCGAAGTCCTCCTCGCGGCGATCGAGCATGCTCCCGGTGATGCCGCCCAGCTTCCGCTGCGACAGCCACGTGGAGTCGGTGTTGCGCCACGCGTTCCAGTAAAGGTGCAGGCGGAGGGAGTACGCGGGCATGGCACCGGGGTTGCGCCAGGTGATGACCGCGGTGCCGGTGATGGTTCTCGCGGCCGCGTCGAGCGTGGCGTCGATGCGGTAGCTGGCGGTGCGGGACGCAAGGCCCGGCTCCTGCGCGCGAAGCGGTGCGGGCGGCCGGGCGCCGGCCAGAAACATCATGGCCGCCGCGATCAGCCACACCTGCCGTCGAAGTCGCATCGTGTCTGTTCCGCTGCCCATCCTACACCGTCCGCTCGCGCGCGCCCGGCGCATATAATCGGACGCTCCCGGCCATGCCCATCCGCGTGCTCGTCTACGGTCTCGGTCCCATCGGCGCGGCGGTGGCGCGCCAGCTCGTGGCCCGCAAGGGCTTCGCGCTGGTCGGCGCCGTGGACGTCGATCGCGAGAAGGTCGGCCTCGACGTGGGCCAGGTGATCGACCTCGGGCGACGGCTCAAGGTGCGTGTCACCAACGACGCCGTGGGCGGCATCCGGCAGGCGAGGCCGGACGTCGTGGTGATGTGCACGAGTTCGTCGCTCAAGAAGGCGCTGCCCTCCATCGAGACCGTCCTCACGCTGCGCATGCCGATCGTCTCGACGACCGAGGAGCTGTCTTATCCGGTGGGGCGCAACCGGACCATCGCGCGGGCCATCGACCGGATGGCGAAGAAGGCAAAGGTGGCGGTCGTCGGCACCGGCGTGAATCCCGGGTTCGCGATGGACGCGCTGCCGGTGATGCTGAGCGGGGTGTGCGAGCGCATCGACAGCGTGCGCGTGGACCGCGTGCAGGACGCTCGCATCCGGCGCCTGCCGTTCCAGCAGAAGATCGGCGCCGGCCTGACGGTGGACCAGTTCGCGGCGAAGGTGAAGGACGGATCGGTTCGGCACGTGGGGCTGGCCGAGTCCATCACGATGATCGCGCGCGCGTTCGGCTGGACGCTGAACGAGATCACCGACGAGATCCAGCCGAAGGTGGCGAAAGTTCCCGTCGAGAGCGACCTGCTGGCCGTGGATCCCGGATATGTGTGCGGCATCGTGCAGGACGGGATCGGCTACCGGAAGGGCAAGCCCCTGATCACGCTGCACATGGAGGCCTACCTGGGCGCGCCGGAGAGCTACGACACGGTGACCATCGAGGGCCTGCCGCGCATTGTCCAACGGATCGAAGGCGGCTTACATGGCGACATTGCGACGGCGTCGATCGCGGTGAACGCCGTGCCGCAGGTCCTGCGCGTGGCGCCCGGCCTGCGGACGATGATCGACATGCCGATTGTGAGCTTCGCTGGGTAACCGGTATCCGGCGTCCTGACTCCGGTCTTCGCTTCGTCCCGCCGCGGTGCCCTCCCGGCGCGATCCCCCTCCCGACGCACTTCCACTCCCGACTCCCGACCGTATACTTGATCTCTTATGCCCACACGTCGTATTTTCGTCCGTTCTACCACGGCTGCGCTGGCCGCCCTCGGGATTCCCGCACACGTGTGGGCCCTTCAGGACGGCGAGGAGCTTGTCACCCTCACCGACTACACGGACGATTTCACGATCGTGGCGCAGGCCGCCAATCCCACTGTCCGGTGCTACGACCTGCGGACGCTCACCTCGTGGACGACGCCGAATGAGGATTTCTACGCGTTCCACCAGACGGTGACGCCCACGGTGGATCCGGCGACGTTCCGCCTGCGCATTGGCGGCCTGGTGGAACGTCCGCGGGAGCTGTCGCTGACGGAGCTCATGGCGCGCGCAGACCGGCGAGACGAGGCCGTGACGCTCGAATGCTCGGGCAACTCGAACCGGCCCACGCGCATGGCCGGGTTGCTGAGCAACGGCGTGTGGACGGGTGTGCCGCTGGCGGCAGTGCTGAAGGAATGCGGCGTGAAGCCGGAGGCGCGCGAGGTGGTCTTCCTGGGCGCGGACCTCGAGCGCGAGAAGAAGTGGCAGGCCGGCAACCGGGAGTTCGAGGCGCCGCACGGGCGCAGCGTCTACGTGCAGGACGCGCTGAACCCCGCGGCGCTGCTGGCGTTCCACCTGAACGGCCAGCCGCTGCCGGCGAAGAACGGCTTTCCGCTCCGGCTCATCCTGCCCGGCTGGTACGGCATGACGCAGATCAAATGGCTGTCGCGCCTCGAGGTGATCGACCGCCGCTACGAGGGCCAGCACCAGGTGCGCAACTACCTGAGCCTGCGCGCGGTGGAGACGCCCGAGGGCCCGCTCTGGCTGGATCAGTCCATCAGCAAGACGAACATGAAGTCGCTGGTGGCGCGCGTCACGCGCAGGCGCGCGGGCGGCGGCTGGGACTACCGCATCTCGGGCCCCGCCTGGGGCGGGCAGGTGCCCATCGAGCGGGTCGAGGTGCAGATCGACGGCGGGGCGTGGCAGCCCGCGCGCATCGACGAACGGCGCGGTCAGCACGCGTGGCTGCTGTGGTCGCTGACGGTGCGGGACCTGGCGCCGGGCACGCACGCCGTGGTGTCGCGCGCCATCGATGCCAACGGCGTCGTTCAGCCCACCGACGAAGAGCGCCGGAAGCGCCTCGCAAGTGGCCGCGAGGACAGTGCGCAGTGGGTGCGCGAGATCCTGGTGGGAGAGAATTGAGGAGGTTCCTCTAGAGCAATCCCAGCCGCTGCCGCTTGAGGAACAGCCCTTTGCGCGACAGCCCGAGCGCCTGCGCCGCCTTCTCGACGTTGCCGCCGCACTGGTCCAGCGCCTGGGCGATGAGCACGCGCTCCACGTGCTCGGTGGCCGCGGCCAGCGGCTGATCGGTCCGCACCAGTAACTCCGCGTCGGTCGTGGCGCGCGCGGCCGCGGCGGTCGGGCGGCTGGCGGCGATGTCCGGCGACAGGTGCTCGGGCATGACCACGGCACCCGGCTCGGCCAGCGCGAAGAGGCGCCGCAGCTCGTTGGCCAGCTGCCGCGCGTTGCCGGGCCAGTGATACAGCGTCAGGTACTCCATCGCGGCTTCCGACACGCGGAGGGGGTCGCGCTGTGACTCGCGCGCGAAGCGTTCGAGCATGGCCTGCACCAGCAGCGGCACTTCCTCGCGGCGCTCGCGGAGCGGTGGCACGCGCAGCCGGATCACGTTCAGGCGGTAATAGAGATCCTCGCGGAAACGTCCCTCGTTGACCAGTTGTTCGAGGTCCGCGTTGGTGGCCGCGACGATGCGCACGTCCACGGTGACGGGGCGCGTCTCGCCGAGCGGCAGCACTTCGCTCGACTCGAGGAAGCGGAGCAGCTTCGGCTGGAGATCGACGGGCATTTCGCCAATTTCGTCCAGGAACAGCGTGCCGCCGGCGGCGGACCTGATGAGGCCCGGGTACTCGTCGCCGGCGCCCGTGAAGGCGCCGCGCCGGTAGCCGAACAGCTGGCTGTCGAGCATCTCGCGCGGCACGGTGGTGCAGTTGAACGGCAGGAAGGTGGCGTCGTGCCGGCCGCTGGCCTGGTGCAGCGCGCGGGCGATCACCTCCTTGCCGGCGCCGGTCTCGCCGGTGATGAGCACGGTCACGTTGCTCGGCGCGATGCGCCGCGTGGTGTTCACCAGTTCGACCATGGCCTCGGACGTGCACACCAGGCCGAGTTGTTCCTCGGGCGATTGCTCGGGCCACAGCGACGCGCGCTCGCGTTCGTCGCGGCGCATCCGCGAGAGGGTTACCGAGGTGTGCGCCAGGCGCTCGACGGCCAGCACGGTGGTGCGGGCGGAGGGGCTGGGCCGCGGCTCGACGAGCAGCTCGTACCGCCGCGTCCCGAGCGCGCCGAGCGGGATGGGCGTGGCGGTGTCGGCGGTGGCCGGTGCCGCCCCGTCGGTGCGGGCGACGATGGTGCGGCGGACGCCGGTCTGGTCTTCCTCGACCAGCGCGGCGCGGGTGCACGCGCCGGCGTCGCCGAGCAGGGCCATCACCTCGATGCCCAGCAGGGGCGGGTGGGCGGCGAGGTTGGTGACGGCCGCGGAGGTCTCGATGACCCGGGCCGGAGCCACGCCCCTCGGTGTGGCCGCGGGCGCGAGGGCGGCCAGGCTGGTGCCGAGGCGGGCCGTGCCGCTGGTGACGGCGGGGAGCGCGGCGGTATCGCCCAGGCCGGCCTGGCGGCGGACGTCGGCGGCGGCGGTGTGCTGGCCGATGGCAGAGAAGATGCGGATGGCGCGCTCGAAGTGGGCGCGGGCGGCGGCCGGGTCGTCGGTGGCCAGGCACCCGGCCACGCGCGCGGCCTCGGCGACGATCTCGAGCGAGGGGTCTGGGTTGGCGCGGACGGTGGAGGCGAGCAGGGCGGCGCCGTCGAGGGGGCGTCCGGCGGCGCCGAGGGCCTCGGCGGCGACGAGTTGCATGCGCTCGAGGAGATTGCGGTCGGCCATGCGCTCGATGCGGGGGATGGCGTCGAGAGCGAGGGTGACGGCGTCGTGGGCGCGGTTGGTGCGGAGGAGCCAGCGGGCGCGAGTGTGAAGGTGCCAGAGGCCGTAGTAGGAGTATCCGCCCTCGAGCTGAGCCGACAGCTCCAAGGCCTCCTGCATGGAGGCCTCCGCTAGAGTCGCGGAATCGAACCCTAGACTGTGGAGGGCGATGCCATCTCGAATACCAAGTTCGGCGCCACCGCCACTTCGGCACAAGCGAGAAGCAGCATCGAACTCTACTTTAGAGTCGCGCCTGTCCCCGACACTCAAGAATATGTGAGCGAGATTTGTCCGTGCGACGACTTCAAGGGAGACCGACCCGCACTCCCGGCTTAGTCTGACGGCTTCCCTCGAGAGCGCAAGGGCTGAGGTGAGGTCAGAGGAGAGCATGGCAGCGGCGGCTCCCCGAATTCGATGGTCTGCACGTAGGGCGGCGTTGTCAAAACGGGAGAGCAAGCCCCCAGCAACGTCCAGATGGCCCTGGGCTCGCCGCAGCGCCCCGCGCTTGACCTCCAGCTCGGCCAAGATGAGGCGATATCGTATCGAGAGCTCCGAGTGCCCGGCGGCCACAACGAGACCTTTAGTTGGGATGACCTCCGGCGCTGCGGCGTCTGGACCAATCCAAGTAGCGATGGAGCCCAGGCAGGCGACGTAGACTTTAGCCGCGAGGTCCTTACTACCGACCTCTCTCGTGAGCTTCTTTGCGCGCTCAAAGGCGATCCGCCCGGGCTCGGTACGCGACATCCGGAGATGTTGCGAGCCGATAACTGCGAGGCAACGCGCAGCTAGGTCTTTTCGAAGGTCAGGCTTTCGCAGTAGTGCCTCAGCCTTGTCGAGACTGTGGTCGCTTGATGAAGCGATGTCGAGGAGTTCGCATTCTGCGACTGCCTCCTCCGGCAGTAGGCCCCTGGCCTTCCTCAATCGTGCCAAGTCCTCGAGCGCCCCTCCGATCTTCCCCGAATCAATCAAGGCCACCCAAGCGTCCGGCATCTCAGTGGACCGTCGAATGTTGGGTGACGCTTGAATGCGGGCGACCCGACTGCTGTCGAGTTAT
>Ga0105100_10000556_pt1 | contig 21931 bp, 21 predicted proteins | sample PPLLak12cMay2015_2_FD_87033 | JGI IMG/M metagenome (GOLD analysis project Ga0105100, IMG submission 87033) | Freshwater sediment microbial communities from Prairie Pothole Lake near Jamestown, North Dakota, USA - PPLs Lake P8 Core (1) Depth... | ecosystem: Environmental > Aquatic > Freshwater >...
ATATTCCCTTTGTGCATAACCTTGACAAGAAACTGATGGCCAACGTAACGGACGCCCTTGAGAAGAAAATCAACACACCCCTTTCTTCCGGATGCGGCAGGTTATTTGACGAGGTCGCAGCCATAATGGGTTGCTGCACCCGCTCCTTGTTTCATGCCGAAGCTCCTATGAGGCTTGAATCCGTCATAGCGGAAGGAATTATCGACCGGTATGACGTTGAGATCGACAAAACCCTTCGTTTTGAGAATGCCGTCAGGCAGATTACAAGGGACATAGCGCTGCGGGTCCCTCTTCCTGTCATCGCTGCCCGGTTCCACAATTCAATTATTTGGGCTATATTTGAAGGAGTCAGCAGGATCAGTCATGATACCGGCATTAAAAAGGTAGTGCTCACCGGCGGCACCTTTCAGAATAAATACCTGGCAGAAAAAGGCATGACCCTGCTGACAGGCAATGGCTTTGAGGTATACCTGGCCGGCAGAATACCCTGTAATGACGGGGGCATTGCACTGGGACAGATTCTTGTGGCTGCCCGTCAGCGAGAGAAAACGAAACTTAATCTATAGGTCTGATGTGTTTAAGTGTTCCGGCTAAAATTGTTGCGGTAAACGGTAATACCGCAAAAGTATCAGTGGGAGGGTCCCTGGTGGATGTCTCCCTGCACCTGGTAGATGATGTGAAAACAGGCGATTATGTGCTCGTCCATACCGGATTTGCCCTTCAGAAGGTAAGCGAGGTGGAGGCGCTGGAGACTATCGAACTGATCAGGCAGCTTGGTATTGCGGGGGAGGCCGATGACCATGAAATTAATCTAAATATCGAACAAGGAACACCGAATTAAGAATAACGAAGATATTATGTTCTTTTTCTTATCTTCAGTAATCAGCATTCTCCCGATTTTATCGGGATTGTTTGGACTTCGGTAAAGCATACCTTCGATTCAGTGAAATATATTGACGAGTTCCGCAGCAGTGATCTGGTTAAGACACTAACAGACAACATCCGGAAGATCTCCAGAAAGCCTGTCCGCATTATGGAGGTATGCGGTGGGCATACCATGGCTATTCACCGGTTCGGCATTCCTTCGCTGCTTCCTGACACCATTGAATTGCTTTCAGGTCCGGGCTGCCCGGTATGCGTAACCAGCAGGACCTTTATCGATACCGTTATTGCCATGGGCCGGTTGCCGGAAGTAATTATTGCCACCTATGGTGATCTGATCCGTGTTCCAGGTTCATCCTCAAGCCTGGAAGGTGAAAAAGCCGCCGGCGCTGACATCCGTGTGGTCTTTTCCACCCTTGATGCACTTGAAACAGCCCGCGCTAATCCGGATAAGAAAATCGTCTTCCCCGGAATCGGCTTTGAGACTACCACACCTGCAAGCGCTGTGGCTATGCTGGAAGCAAAGAGACAAAATATTTCCAACCTGTATTTTCTGAGTTCGCACAAGACTATGCCCCAGGCCATGATGTCACTGCTGGATGCCGGCATCAACATCGACGGGTACATCGGTCCCGGCCATGTCGCTACCATTGCCGGTGCCGATATGTATGCCCCATTGCTGGAGAAGTACGCACTGTCGATCGTAATATCAGGATTTGAGCCTGTCGACTTGCTTCAATCCATTTACCTCATCGTTCAGCAAATTGAAAAAGGAAATCCCCGGCTGGAGATACAATATAAAAGAGTTGTTACGCCTGAGGGAAACCGGAAGGCAAAAGTCATTGTCGAGAAAGTCTTCACGCCTTGCGATGACTGGTGGCGGGGACTGGGTGTCATACCCGGCAGCGGCCTGGCCATAAAAGATGAGTTCTCGGCATTTGATGCCTTAAAACAGATCCCGGTTGAGGTTGAACCGGTAAAAGAACCTGCCGGATGCATCTGTGGGGAAGTATTAAAAGGGATGAAAAAGCCTGTGGAATGCAAACTATTCGGCAAGGTCTGCACCCCCGTTAACCCTATCGGCGCCTGCATGGTCTCAAATGAGGGGGCTTGCCAGGCGTTTTTCAGATACAGCATATAATTAAGACAAAATATTAAAGATTGAAGAAGGAAGATGTAAGACGGTATTTACTAACAATTACAACCTTCACAACCTTCACAACCACTACAACAACTACAACAATTAACCATTATCCATTAACCATTGATCATTAATGTCCCAATGAAAACCTTTACCCTGACATGCCTTTCACTTATATCCTTTTCCCTCTCCGCCCAGAATCTTCAGCTTCATTATGATTTCGGCAGGGACCGGAAGTTTGTGACCGCCACCCTGGAAATGTTTAAGCCCGATACGCTGGGATCGACCTTCTGGTTCGTGGACTTCGACCATGGCTCCAATTTTGGTTATGGCGGCGAGCTCCGCAGCATGTCAGCCGCTTACTGGGAAATATCCCGTGAATTTTATATTCCGGGAATAAAAAAAATTAAAGGATTTGAACAGATTGCTTTTCATATCGAATACAATGATGGATTTGGAGCCGGCCGGGATACTGCCAGTAATGTAATGACAGCCTACAGTTTCAACAGTGTATTGCTGGCTGGTTTCAGTTATCCCATCCGAATTGGTAACATGCTTTTTTCCACTATGTTGTTATGCAGAATGCCAAAGGGGATGGATGATCCCGACTTCCAGTTCACCACCGTCTGGTTCCATCCGGTATGGAATTCCCGGATCCTGCTGACCGGATTCATTGATGTATGGTCACAGGATAAAGTGGCTGATCCTGACGAAAAAGAGATCGTTTTCCAGAGCGAGCCGCAGATCTGGTTCATGATCACGCCCAGGATTGCCGTGGGAGGCGAGATTGAGATAGATAAGAATTTCCCGGCCGGGCCTGCTGAATGGCAGCTTTTTCCAACCCTGGGTTTCCGGTGGGAGTTTTAACTGCTTAAGTTTTTCCATTGAATTCAATTTACCGGGTGATTTCTGATAATCACAATATAATTTTATATTTGTTCTTCCGTTTTAATAAAATCCTAAGGATAATATGAGTTCGGATCAAACCATGAGTGCCATTAAAAGAATCTATCAATCCATTGTGCAACGGATCTTTCTCCGGGATATAATCCTTGCCTTTCTGATCGTTGTGATAGGTGCTTTCATTATTATTCTCATCCTGAAAATCTATACCCGGCATAGCGAAGAACTCTCGGTACCTGAGCTGCGAGGCCTCACACTGGAAGAAGCCGTTATTACGGCAACCAGCAGACAAATGCAGGTTGTTGTGTTCGATTCAGTATTTCTCACAGACTTTGAGCGGGGAAGCGTTGTAGATCACCACCCGAAAGCAGGTTTTAAAGTGAAAAGGAACCGTAAAATCTTTCTCACGATGAATGCTATGAATCCCGAACGGGTGCCCATGCCCGACCTTATTTCGCTCACCTTCAGGCAAGCCACTGCCAGGCTTGAAACGTACAGCCTCAAGGTAGGAGAAGTGACATATGAACCCGATATCGGTATTAACCTGGTTTTGCAGCAGAAGGTCAGCGGAAAGGAAATCCTGCCGGGTGATTCTATCAGTAAAGGCTCATTCATTGACCTTGTTCTCGGTAAAGGGTTGAGTGATGAGATGACCTCCGTCCCTGTTCTTACCGGATTGAAACTTGAGGAGGCCAGGATCATGGCAGCTGACCGGTTTTTAAGGATCGGAGGCATCCTGACAGACAATACTATCATCAACGAAGAAGACAAAATCAATGCCTGGATCTACCAACAGAGGCCGGATACAGGATCCAACGCCATGCTGCCCCTGGGCTCATCCATTGATATCTGGATTACCCTGGATTCCACGAAGATCCCGATAGCGGATACTATGACAATTAATGCAGATGAAGATTACTAATGGCGGGGTTTATACTGCTGCTTTGAAAGATTTTAATTCATTAACCATGCCAAAACCTCGGGGCAGGATTAATATTGTCGCTTTATTGCTGTTGCTGAACGTTCAGGTTGCTGAAATCAAAAGCCAGCAACTGATTGGGCTTAGCGAAAACCAGGAAGTGAAGAAAGCCGCTCTCAGCCGGGACAGCCGGAAAAAATCAACCGGCGTCGTGTTAAGCCTGGAGTTGCCATTCTTTGATGATTTCTCGGCGGTTTCCGTTTACCCGGATCCTGAAAAATGGACTGATATCAGCGCCTTTATCAACACTTCTTTTCCATACCTTCCTCCGTCCCTTGGCGTTGCCACACTCGATGCCATTGACGAATCGGGTAATGTATATGCCATCAATGACCAGGTGACACCATCAGATACCTTGACATCCATGGCATTTAACCTTTCAGGTTATCAGGGTACGGCTCAGGAGGTCCTGTTAAGCTTCTTTTATCAGGCCGGAGGGAAAGGCGAACTTCCTGATCCCAAAGACTCATTGGTACTGGAGTTCTTTTCCCCGTTGGCAAATGACTGGATATGGGCATGGAAAGCATCCGTATATAACCCGGATTCTTTTCAGCATGAAATAATAACGGTTCCTCAAAGCCTGTATGAAGACGGCTTTCGGTTCCGGTTCCGCAACTATACCAGCATGTCTCCCAATGAGGTTGTAGGAAAACATGGGGCACTCAGCAATGTCGATCAATGGCATATCGATTATGTGATGCTTAACACCAATCCCCGGGCCAGTCACGAGTCTATTGATGACATTGCATTCGTGGATCCGTTAACCGACCTGTTATATGAATATACCACCGTCCCCTGGCGCCATATTGACTATGCCCAGCGCATCGGCAGGAACAAGGTACGATACGTTGTCAGGAACCTGGTAAAAGCTGATACTGCTCTATCCATCAACCGGTCGTATGTTGTCAGGAATATGTTTTCACAGGAAACCAGCTATTATGAGGTCTATACGGAGAAAATAGAACCCAATTCCTTGTTCATCCGGAATGACCCCTTTGATCATAGTTTTTCGTTTGAACCCACAGCATACGGCCAGTTTGAGGTTACAGCCTATTTAAAGACCCATCCTTCCCAATTCCTGGGCAACGATACGGTGAAATACAAGCAGCTCTTCAGGGATTATTATGCCTATGATGACGGAACCGCAGAATATGGTTTCGGAATATCGGGTGAGTCGACTTCAGGAGCAATGGTAGCCTGCAGATTCCCTGTTTTCAGACAGGATACGATAAGGGGAATGGACATATTCTTTAACAAAACCAGGAATAATTATACGGCCAATCTTGCTTTTAACCTTTGCATATGGAAAAATGAGGGAGGGTTCCCGGGAGATACCTTGTATGTTTCTCAGGAAGAGTTTACACCGGATGTCAACACCGGGCTGCTTGAGTTCAAGCGGTACTCCATTCCGCTATCCCGGGAAATAATGGTTGATGATACGGTCTTTGTCGGCATCAAACAGCTATCGGAAGATTTTCTCAACATGGGTTATGATGTGAGTCATGACAACCGCAGGAACATCCTGGTGAATATAACAGGATCATGGTTTTCCACTGACAGCCTGGATCCTGCCGGATCTCTGATGATACGCCCTGTTTTCAGTACCCAGTCCATGCCATCGGCCCTTGCCGATGAAGCGTCCGTAAATGAGCGTCTGAAAGTGTTTCCGAATCCTGCTTGTGACCAGCTTCAGATTGTTGTTCCTGAACAGGCTATGAATGCACCGGGACAGATACAGATGTATGATATTACAGGCCGTCAGGTTTTTGCAGGTGAACTAAGAAACACTATTTCCGTCAGCCACCTGAAGCCCGGCATTTATATAATTAAGGTAATGTGCCATTCGGGGCAGGTTCTCACATCCAGGTTCATCATAAGCCGGTAATCGCGATTACCATGCAGGAGGAATTCTCTGAACAATCGGAACTGTATGAACATCACCGGATTCTGGTCGACAAAGGCCAGGCATTGCTGCGCATTGACAAATTCCTGGGCAACAGGATCGAAAATGTATCCCGCAATAAAATACAGCAGGCAGCCAAAGCCGGCAATATTCTGGTTAACGGCTCGCCGGTAAAACCAAACTACAAAGTCAAACCGGCGGATATTATTTCCATTGTCCTTCCCTATCCGTACCATGAATTTGAGCTGATCCCGGAAGATATACCGCTGAATATCATATATGAAGATGAGTCGGTTATCGTGGTCGACAAGGAGGCGGGAATGGTCGTTCATCCCGGGCATGGCAACTACACCGGGACCATGGTCAACGCCCTTGCCTGGCATCTGAAAGATCTGCCCCTGTTTCAATCGGGGGAGATCAGGCCAGGGCTTGTTCACAGAATTGATAAAGATACTTCCGGCCTATTGGTGATAGCAAAAACGGAACTGGCACTTAACAAGCTGGCCAGGCAATTTTTTAACCGCACCACAAAAAGGACTTATGCCGCACTGGTTTGGGGACATTTTGACAAAGAAAGCGGCACCGTCGACGGGAATATCGGCCGGAACATAAGAGACAGACTTAAAATGCAGGTGTTCCCTGAAGGTGAACAGGGGAAACCTGCCGTTACGCATTATAAGGTAATGGAACAGCTGGGTTATGTATCCATGCTGGAGTGCAGGCTTGAGACGGGCAGGACACACCAGATCAGGGTACACATGGAATATATCGGCCATCCCATTTTTAATGATGAACGCTATGGCGGAGATAAAATACTACGGGGTACCACCTTTGCGAAATACAGGCAGTTTGTTGAAAATTGCTTCAGCATCATGCCGCGACATGCCCTTCATGCGAAATCGCTGGGTTTTATCCATCCCGAAACGGGCAGGGAAATGTTCTTCGATTCCGGGTTGCCTGCTGATTTTCAGCAGTTACTGGAGAAATGGAGGGGGTATAAGGGCAGTGAACAGTGAAACCTGCCTGCCGGCAGGCAGGCTTGTCACTTGTCACTGTTTAATTTCTTCCCCGAACCTATATGCATCAATGGGGGCGCAGCTGCATACCAGGTTCCTGTCGCCATATGCATCGTCCACCCGGCCTGAGCCCGGCCAGAATTTGTTGTCTGCCGTCCAGGGCAGAGGAAAGGCGGCTGTATAACGTGAATAAGGATGAACCCATTCATCAGCGGCTATGATTTCCTGTGTGTGAGGTGCGTTTTTCAATACGTTATCCGCCAGGTTACCCGATTTTTTTATTTCCAGGATTTCATGGTAGATGGATGTCAGTGCTTCGGCGAAACGGTCCAGTTCTTGTTTTGACTCACTTTCGGTGGGCTCAATCATGAGTGTCCCGTGAACGGGGAATGACAATGTGGGGGCATGGAACCCATAATCCATAAGCCGTTTTGCTATGTCGGTTTCGGTAATCTCAGCCATAGGTTTGAATTCCCTGCAGTCAAGGATCATCTCATGGGCTACGAAGCCATTCTCACCTTTGTAAAGCACGTTGAAACAATCCCTTACCCTGGCCGCGATGTAATTCGCGTTCAGAATAGCTACCCTGGTTGCCATGGCAAGGCCTTCACCACCCAGCAGGCAGCAATAGGCATGACTTATGGTTAAAATGCTGGCGCTGCCGAAGGGAGCAGAAGCCACCGCTGTTGTTCCGTTTATCCCGCCGGTGGAGACCATGGTATGGGTAGGCAGGAATTCAACCAGGTGGTCAGCAACGGCAATGGGTCCCATGCCGGGGCCACCACCCCCGTGAGGAATGGCAAATGTCTTATGAAGGTTGAGATGACACAGGTCGGCACCGATGAGTGCAGGTTTGGTAAGTCCTACCTGGGCATTCATGTTTGCGCCATCCATATATACCTGTCCACCGGCATCGTGGATTACCCTGATCATCTGCCTTATTCCGCTTTCAAATACGCCATGGGTGGATGGGTAGGTGATCATGAAGGCAGCCAGGCTGCGGCTGTGAGTTTCAGCTTTCTCTTTCAGGTCGCTGATATCGACATTCCCGCTGTCGTCGCATTTTACCACAACAACCTCCAGTCCCGCCATAGCGGCACTTGCCGGATTGGTTCCGTGAGCTGAGGCCGGTATGAGCACCACATTCCGGTGCCCTTCTCCCCGGCTCTGATGGTATTTCCTGATCACCATCAAACCGGCATATTCACCGGCAGCCCCTGAATTTGGCTGAAAAGAAACGGCTTCAAATCCGGTGATTACCTTAAGGAAATTGCCCAGTTCCGCAAATAGCTGATGATAACCCTCAGCCTGGTCAAGGGGGACAAAAGGATGGATGTTCCCGAATTCAGGCCAGCTCAGGGCAAACATTTCCACGGCAGCATTCAGCTTCATGGTGCACGAACCAAGGGAGATCATGGAATGGGTCAGCGAAAAATCCTTCCGTTCGAGCCGCTTTATATACCGCATCATTTCTGTTTCTGAATGGAACCGGTTAAATACCTCGTATTGCATGAATTTGCTTTCACGGGAAAAAGAGGGGTTGAAAAATATTTTTTCTTCCAGTGCGCTGACGGGTGAAACATGTTTCTGAACGGCACGCGAAAAAACATCAATAATACGGTTCAGATCGGTGATGGTTGTTGTTTCATCCAGACTTATATCAACGCAGCGGCTTTTCGGATCCCGGGGGTACCGGAAATTCATTTCCTGTTCCAGCGCCAGCGATCTGATGGTTTCAACAGAAACCTGTTCAGGCAGTTCAATATCGAGGGTATCAAAGAAATTGCTGTTGTGCTGCCGGTATCCCAGCATTTTCAGTTTCTCCCCCAGCAATCCTGCTGACCGGTGGATGGTAAGGGCGATATCTTTTAGTCCCGCAGCTCCATGATACGTGGCAAACAAGCCAGCCATGGTAGCCAGTAATGCCTGGGATGTGCAGATATTGGAGGTAGCCCGTTCCCGTTTGATATGCTGTTCGCGTGTTTGCAGCGCCATGCGGAGTGCATATTTGCCGTGTTTGTCAACGGTAACTCCGATGATGCGGCCGGGGAGGAAACGCCTGAACTGATCGCGTGTTGCAAAGTATGCAGCATGAGGCCCCCCATACCCCATAGGTATTCCAAGCCGCTGGGTTGACCCAATGGCCACGTCGGCACCCCATTCACCCGGAGGTACAAGGATGGCCAGGCTAAGGATATCTGCCGCAACAGCAACGGTCACTCCGCTGGCATGAGCTGTTTCGACCAGCCGGCGATAATCCCTGACCTGCCCTTTTTGGTCAGGATATTGCACCATCAACCCAAAAACGCCCTTTTCCTCGCTGAAATTCTCGCATGAACCGGTCACCAGTCTGATACCCAATGCTTCGGCACGGGTTTTCAGCACATCGAGGGTCTGGGGAAATAATCCTTCATCCGCAAAAAATACATTCAATCCGCTCTTCACGGCCTCTTTTGAACGGGCATTAACCATCATGATCATGGCTTCTGCCGCAGCAGTTCCCTCATCCAGCAACGATGCATTGGCAAGTTCCATTCCCGTAAGTTCCGTGATGACGGTCTGGTAATTCAGCAAGGCCTCGAGTCTGCCTTGTGATATCTCCGCCTGATAAGGAGTATAAGAGGTATACCATGAAGGGTTCTCCAGCACATTACGCTGGATAACCGCCGGAAGGACGGTCCCGTAATAGCCCATCCCGATATAGGATTTGTATAATTTGTTTTTCCGGGCAATATCACGCAGCCGGTTGTAGTATTCATATTCTGATATCCCATCAGGCAGCTCAAGTGGTTTCTGCATGCGTATATCGGAGGGGACGGTTTTATCGATTAATTCATCCAGTGAAGAAAGTCCCAGTAATGCGGTCATCTTGCTGATCTCCTCTGGCCTGGGGCCCAGGTGGCGATAAATAAACTGTGGTGAAGTCATATAGTATTTGTTGATTTGTTGATTTGTTGATTTGCTTTACCCTCCGAAGCTTCAGCGAAGGAGGGTTGTGGTTGCCTGCCTGCCGGCAAGGCAGGTTATGGTTATTGTCGGTTGTGGGGTTGTCTTTGTTCTTTGTACTTTTGTCTTGGTTCTTGATTCTTGGTTCTTGGTTCTTGGCTCCTTTTCTGCTCCGAAGATCCGTATTATCCTGCCTGTAAAAAAGGATTTGTATCATATTCGTGACCGATTGTTGTGGCAGGGCCGTGGCCTGGATAAACAACGGTTTCGCGGGGTAATGCCATGAGTTTTTCTTTAATTCCTTGTACCAGGGTTTTATGATTTCCTCCGGGCAGATCAGAGCGTCCAACACTTCCGTTGAAAAGCACATCACCGGAAATTACCAGTTTGCTTTCTTTGGAATACAGTACGATGCTTCCGGGTGAATGGCCTGGAATATGGAAGATCAATAAAACTGAATTCCCGAAACAGACTTCATCTCCGTCTTCCAATATCCGGTCAGGTTCCGGCGATTGTTCCGCATGAAAGGAGAACAAATCAGCAAAATGCCGGGCTCGTCCGATCAAAAAGCTATCCTGCGCGTGCAGGGCCAGGGGTATTTTATATGTCGACTGGACAAAGCGGTTTCCTGCAATGTGATCAATATGGCCATGAGTATTTATCAGCATCACAGGTTGCAATGACTGGTCAGTAATATACCCGGTAAGTTCGGATTGCTGTCTGGCATTGTTGCAGCCAGGATCAATGATAATGCACTCTTTGGATTCATCCGATAAAATATAGGTGTTAACCTGAAATTCATTAAAAACAAAGGCTTTTACTGCAATCATCCTGCTATGAATTTAATAACCAATACGATGCAACGTTCATTCTTTTCCTTTGATCATGGGGACAAAGACAAACCAGCCTTTTTCCTGTGTAGTAAAATCACCGGGACCATTCTTTTCCACAAGGGTCATCACCTGTGAACCTGAGCCTCCGACAGGGACAACCATCTTGCCTCCTGTTTTCAGTTGTTCTATCAACGTTGCAGGTATTTCAGGGGCAGCCGCGGTAATCAGGATCCTGTCGAAAGGGCCATAGGTCGGAAGGCCCTGGTATCCGTCACCATAAAAAAAGGATGGCTTATATCCCATTCGGGGGAGCTGCATCTGCACTTTCAGGTAGAGTTCTTTCTGACGTTCGATAGTGTATACCCTGGCTCCCATTTCAACCAATACTGCAGCCTGGTAACCTGATCCGGTCCCGATCTCAAGCACTTTATCAAGGGGCTTCACATCGAGGAGCTCAGTTTGAAATGCTACGGTATAGGGCTGTGAAATGGTTTGTCCCGATCCGATAGGGAATGCCTGGTCCTTGTAAGCAAATTTAATAAAGCCGCTGTCCATGAATAAATGACGCGGTACTTTCCGAATGGCCTCCAGTACCCTTTCATCCCGGATCCCTTTTCTGCGGATCTCATCCACCAGCTTTTCCCGCAGTCCCTTATGAAGATAATTGTCTTCCATTAGCAAGGTGCAATTTTAAGCATAACTTCCCTTATCAACAAAAATAGTTGATAAGTTGAATCTAAAAAAAACTTTCATGACTTCTAAATATTTTATGTTTGTGCAAATACCTTTGGAATGATTAAGCTCGGGATTATAGGGCAACCGTTATCGATAATTTCTCATCTGCCGGCATCGGACCGTATGAACGAAATCACATGGACAGGGTTTTTCTCAGAAAATGCTTATGAACCAGAGGGTTCCATCCCATTCATGCACAATATCAGGAGTGCTGAGATGCTGATTGGAAATTCCGACGCATTGATCATTTCAGAGGATAAAAGCGAGTATTATAACCTTGCCGTTATGGCCCTGAAACATGCCAGGCATTTATTCCTGCCCGTAGCGCTTGTACAGACGACTGCTGAGGCCAACAAACTGATAAAACTGGCCAATGAAGCCAATGTGATCCTTAAAGTGCACAAGCCAGGCATCTTTCCCGCTGATTTTAAAAAACAATTTGCCTTCAATGGTAATATCTGGCTGATTGAACTGCATCATTATGCCAACGTAACGGAAGATAATCCGGGAAAAAGGCTTTTTAATAATCTTCTGCATAACCTTGATTTTATTCTTGGCCTGACCCGTTCCAATGTTGTCAGTATGAAGGCAACAGGACTGAACATGCTTTCTTCGGGTGTGGACATCATCAATGCCCGCATTGACTTTGACAACGGCTGTTCAGCCACGGTTACCTGCAATTGTGCGTCCGTAAGGGATGAACATGTCGGCACCATAGTGCTGAAAGACAAAATAATGCGCATTGATTTTATCAGCGAAGATGCCGTTGTATGGAATATTACCCGGTCGGATCAGATTAACGGTACCATTACCACGGATAAACTCAGCCTTCTGCATGGCAATGATCTTACGGAAAGCCTTTTGTCCTTCATAACCCTGCTCAATGACCAGAACCGCATGCTGGTAAATTTGGAAGATGGTTTCAAATCTTTTATCCTGGCCACCAGGATCATGGACCGGGTGAACAAGAATACGGTGCGTACGGCATGAGCGGGGTGGAGAGGGTAAACGGTAATCGGTAACCGGTTATCAGTAATCGGTTTTTGGCTAATGGCTATCAGCTAAACTCCATGATTATCAGATTTTTACTAACTTCTATCTACTAACTTCTGACTTCTATCTCCTATAATAAAAAATACTTTGACAAAAGCTATTTCAGATATTAAAACTTAATTATACTTTTGTGCCTCTTTATGAAACAACCTTTTGATATAAGAATACATAGATAGTATTCTTTACATAACTTGAAATGGACAATACCGAAGGAGTGAGATTTAATCCTATTAAGGTAAACCGAAGAATCCAGCTCGCAAAATACGTTGTGTCGGATTTCATTACTGCGGCCATGAGCTGGAGCCTCTTTTATTTTTTCCGCAAAGTCTATATTGAGCCACAGAAATTTGGCCATCCTATTGGCATTGAACTGGATACAAGGTTTTTTTTAGGATTGACTGTTATTCCCGTTTTCTGGTTGCTTATCTACTACCTGTCAGGATATTATCGCGATGTTTTCAGAAAATCCAGGCTCAGTGAGTTATGGCAGACCATTGGCAACACCCTGATAGGGGTTATTATCCTGTTCTTTACCCTGATCCTTGACGATGTTATCCGGTCTTATTCCAATTATTATATTTCTTTCCTGGCCTTATTTTCCTTCCATTTCATGCTCACCTATATTCCCCGGGTAATAATAACAACGCGGACCACCCATAAGGTGCACCAGGGAAAGATCGGTTTCAACACCCTGCTGATAGGGAGCAATGCAAAAGCTGTGGAGGCTTATCTTGATATAAAAAACCAGGCTCAGAGCAATGGGAACTTTATTGTCGGATTTGTCAACGTTAACGATAAGTCACCGTATATGCTTGAAGAACATTTACCCCACCTCGGCAACATTGATGATGTTAAAGGGATCATCGAAAAGTACAAGATAGAAGAAGTAATCATAGCCATCGAATCAACGGAGCATGATCGCATCAACCGCATCATCAATAAGCTTATTGATACCAATGTATTGATTAAAGCCATACCTAGCATGTATGACATTCTCACCGGCAGGGTCAGAATGTCTTCCATTCTGGGGACTCCCCTTATTCAGATTTCCCATCAGCTGATGCCCGCCTGGCAGGAAAACGTAAAAACAGCGTTTGATTACTTCATAGCTACCTTAGCCCTGTTAATTTCCGCACCGGTTATGCTGTTTCTCATTGCAGGCGTAAAATTGTCGTCAAAAGGTCCGGTTTTCTACAGTCATGAAAGAATAGGCCGTTATGGTAAACCCTTTACCATATATAAATTCAGGTCGATGTATATGAATGCCGAAAAGAATGGGCCTGAATTATCCTCGAGAAATGATGAACGGATCACTCCCTTTGGCAGGTTTATGAGAAAGGCAAGGCTTGACGAGATCCCGAATTTTTTTAATGTGCTGAAAGGAGAAATGTCCCTGGTAGGTCCCAGGCCTGAACGGAAATATTTCATTGACCAGATCATCAAAAAAAATCCGCATTATGTCCACCTCCTTAAAGTGAAACCGGGCATTACATCGTGGGGACAGGTAAAATACGGGTATGCGGAAAATGTTGATCAGATGGTTGACCGGCTGAAATATGACCTGATTTATCTGGACAATATGTCCATGTTTGTCGATCTTAAAATTCTGATTTACACCCTGTCTACCATACTCAAGCGGACCGGGATCTGAATCACAGGAGCGAAATTTGCTTTAGCGGCAGGTAAACCGGCCCTTCCGGTTTCAGTATGCTTTCATAAAAGACTATCTCCGTAATGCTGACCGTTCCAAAAGATGCATGCTGATATTTATCCAGCAGCATATTCAGCTGTTCCCGTTGCCTTATTTCTTTCACCCTGCCAATAGTCAGATGCGGAAGGAATTCCGTTTCGTCTGCTGCAAATCCAAAAGGCAGAAGCCCTTCATGGATGGAATTTACCGCTTGTTGAAGGGAGGGACATGGTTCTGTTCCAATCCAGATAATATGTGGATTATGAAGATTTTTAAACAATCCGACAGCGCATAATGTCAGGGTCATGACGGGGATCTTGCTCAATGGGACTGATACGGCGTTTATAATACCTTGAACGGTATTTTCAGGAGTATCACCCAGGAATTTCAGGGTCAGGTGCAGCTGATCCGCAGGGATCCACTTAATTTTTTCGCCTTTCAGCTGATTTCTTATCTCCGGCAGAACGCCGGCCATAATATCATTAAGGGGGATATCGATAGCGAAAAAAGTTCTTTTCATTATGCTTGATCGCGGGTATTAATGCTGCTGATCCTCTGTATTAAAATGATCATGCCATGCAAGAAAAGGTCAAAGGACACCTTTTTCGATCATCACTACAATCTCATTGATCAGCTTATCTTCTCCTTTTTCATCAAAAGCCCATTTGAGGTTCGATCCGAACAGCCTTGCGAGGGTTTGCCAGAGAAATGCCTTGAAATTGCCCTGGAGCTCTTTAACCACTTCATAAGAAGTATGTCCGGTCTCCCTGTCAACCAGTTTTATAAGGATGCGGCCCTGGGTTAGGGTCAGCTTCTTGAGGTCATCTTCATATTGGTTCATGATCTCAGCTTCAACACGTTTAATGTATTCTTTCTGCTGTTTTTCCGTTTTGAGGGTTGCCAGGGTTGCATCAATCTCCCTGAATTTCTGACCGGCTATCTTGGCATAAGGGTAAACGCGTTTCACGTTGCGAATAAGCTTGCGGTAACGCTGCATATCACGGTTATTTTTAAACTTCCGGGTGGGGAAAATATAGGCTTCTTCAATGGCAGAAAGAAATGCCGTATCACCGTTCTGAATGATACCCCACAGCGGAAATGGGCCAGCCGAGAGTAAAAGCGTGTCCTGCCCTTTAATTAAGAATGACACCCATGAGATCAATAATCCGGTAAAAAGTATTCTTTTCATATTTCGTTACTCTCCTTACAAAGAGCATACCATATTTCGTTAAACGAAAAAAAATCAAAGATGTTTATGGATCAACTTTATTTTTGTGGCTAAGTTATTACATTTATGCCCGCTTACAAACGATGATGCAGATCATTTTTTGATAAGGTATTTGTCCGGTGATAAGGCATTCACTATCTTTACAAAAACCGAGGACATGGACAAAAACGACAGGGATTATACCAACGGAGAGATTACGGTTTTCTGGAGGCCTGCCAAATGCATTCATGCTACCACCTGCTACCGTGAGCTGATCGAGGTCTTTAATCCCCGCAAGCGGCCGTGGGTGAACATGAACGGCGCCTCTACCCAGGAAATTATCAGGGTGGTAAAATTGTGCCCGACCCAGGCACTTGACTTTGCGTATAACAAGGATCTTGTTGCTGAGAACAAAGAAAAAGGAAAGGACATAGTACCGGAAGACGTGCCGGAAGTCAGGGTCATGAAAGACGGCCCAATTGTGTTTCGCGGTAACTTCCGCATCATGGGCACGCAAGGGGAGGAACTGAAACCCATGAAGATACAGTCAATATGCCGGTGCGGGGAATCTCTTAGCATGCCTTTTTGCGATGGCACGCACCGGAAAACAGGATTTACTGGGGAATAACCAAATAAATAATTATGGAAAAGGAGCCGGTCGAGGTAACCATCACCAAGGGTGGACCCATTCATGTAAAAGGATTCTTTTCATTGAAGGATTCCTCGGGCCACGCAGAGATCAAAGAACAGGATATATACCTGTGCCGGTGCGGCGGATCATCGAACAAGCCATTCTGCGATGGTACCCATCGCAAAATAGGGATCAGGGAGTGACCCTTGCATTCCGGTAACGCATAAGCGCTTCAACATAATAATAATCCGCATAGATCAGGGGGACATCAACCTCGCTGTTGTTTGGCATATGCCCCACACCGTGTTTCAGGATAAAATTTCCATTACTGCCCAAAGCATTGCGGTATTGCGCTGAACTCAGGGTACGGATCTGGGTTTCCGCCACCGAAAGATATTCCTTTGCCAGCGATGATTCAACATAAAGGCTTAGCTCAATAAGGGCGTGTCACAGGGCCGGGCAATCAAGGCAGGATTCAGGAGCAGGAGAAGAGGTAATAACAACCGGTATGTTCTTTTCAGTTCAACTTTTACCACATAAAAATCCTGAATTCCAACCCTGTAAGCATAATTCCATCGTTACCAGGTAACCCATCCGATATGCAAATGGGCCATTCAGTATCATGCAAATTTAATGCATTAAGGTTTAATTATTTTATAGGTGAACTTATTTTGCTTATCAAATGCATGCATTATATACGTGCCTGGCAAATAATCACTTACTTCAATATCAAATGCTGTTAAATATTTTTCCTGCGATTGTTTGAAAATCAGATTACCATAAACATCATAAACCTCAACCTCATATTGATCTGAAAATGGCTCATTCAAACAAATCCTTACTTTATCACGGGCCGGATTTGGAAATAATTGAGCAGTTTCAATATTTTCATAGATATCATTATTTATTAAGGTTGGCATGTTTGACATAATAAGAGTATGAGTCCAGATATGATGACCGTCTTCTTTTAGCCATTTATAGGAAGCCATCTTTAATCCCTCGCCTGCAGCAGGATCCAGATATAAGACATCTTGTTTATAGATTCCATAAACTACAAGATAATGAGAAAGTTGCCCCGGCATTTCCCAGCGGATGATAAAAGGACGGCCATTATTAATCTCATTCCTGATTTCATAACATGTTAATGAATCTTGTATTAACGAACTCCTGATATTCCCGAAACGAAACAAAATATCCTGAACGCTGCCCTCAATTTCTGACAATTCAGTTGAAAAATTGCAATCAGGATTTAAGGCGTCACAGCAAGGCCTCTCCTCAGGTTTATACCAACCTGATGTTCTAATATACTCGGCCATTTGGCATTGCTCTGTTGGATAACCATAATAATCCAGGACACATTGGGAAGCTGCAGCCCAATGCCAATTACTTTTTTCCCGAAACACCTCAGTTATAGGTAACTTCTGACCATTTAATGTCCCGGATTGCATGACAAGAACCATTAAAAGGATATTAATGTTTTTCATGGCTTATGGTTTTAATAATTTGGTTTAACCTGAAAATACACTATTAGTTAATATGGACTTGAGCTAAAAGAGGTATATAGATAATGGTAAAAATGAAATTTGTGCAAAAACCATGCCAGATAATTGGCTCATTATCATTAAATAAAGAATTTACCAAATCCAATTCCCCAAGTTTTTAGCCACGCCGGGTAATGTTATAAAACTGCAACATTGTAGTTTCAATAAACATGAATAAATGCAGTTTCACACTTTCCTACTTTTAAATCCAACCACTCATAATCCCATGCCGCTTCATTTAGCCTTCTGCAGGCAAGCGTCATCTGATGTTCTGAATCATAAAAAGCAACAAATTGTTTTTCATCTTCCGTGAATAAGGCAAAATTCACCGGGAAAGAAGCGGGGACTTTTGCGACGGGGATGGTGATATATTTGTCAGATACGGCATTGGGTTCAGCCTCATCCTGAACAGCAATGCTGCAAAACATTATGGAAGCCAATAAACAGTTCAAAATCATGATACGGTATTTTCACTTGTGAATAATTGCCCGGTAAAAAACCTTAATGCATGCTTATTATAATCCTTCGCCAAGCGCATAAACAGCAAAAGATCCCAGCCAGTGACCACCTTCATAAGTATCACCAACAAGATTGGGCAGTGAATAATTCACATGCTCATTGGCAACCTGTATCAGGTGTTTGTATTCCGGGTATTGATTGGCCAATCCATACATTACCCAGGCACGGCTGAAATTCAGTCCATCCAGGTGCACAAGTTTCCCATCCGTGCGGTCAGTTACTTCCCCAACCTCCAGGGTGAACTTTTTATCTTTAAGCTGGGGTGCAAATTGATCTATCCAGTCATCAAACTCATTTTTACTTAAGATCCGCCTCATCAGGTCAATTTCTTCAAAGCAGGGAGAGAGAAAATCGTACCCGCCGGGTTCCCAACTTAAGGGACAGCCTGCATCATTTAAATAAAACTCCCTTGTCCTGGTTTCAATAGCGGTTTTTAACAATTCATGGCCGGTAGTATTGGCATAATCCCATGCAAATGATAACCCGAAAGCCGTATTGGTATGTTCGCCTACCCTGATGGGATATTTCAGTTTGGGCAAGAATTCGATGTACTTTTCCGCAATGAGATCGGTTAAGGGTTTTAGATTGCCTTCCAGTTCGCGGGCCAGCGGATCGTTCCAGGTATGCAATTCTTCGGCAAGTTTTAAAAGCCAGGCCCAGCCGTAGGTCCGTTCATAGGATTTATCCTGTTCTCCGTTAAAATAAAGTACTTCCAGCCTGATGTTTTCTTTCGTAATGTTTTCCTGAAGTTTTTGTTTGATAAATGCTGCCTGCTCAAGGCTGGGAAAATCCTTCAACAGTTTTACCAGTGACCAATGCCCGTGAACTGCTGAATGCCAGTCGAAACAACCAAAAAATGCAGGATGCAGCTCGTGTGGTTCCCCAAGGTCTTCTTTTCCGCCCAGTGTTTGGCTGAGTTTGTTTGGATATTCAGTTTGCATGCAAGCCAGGGGTAATGCTGCCAGTTTATTAGCCTGTTCAATGGCCAAACGTATAGGTTGCTGAATTGTTTTTTCAGATTTTTTATTTTGCTGGCTGCAACCTGGCAGAATGATCAGCACTATTATATGAAAAATAATCCTTGCTTTTTTCATGCAGTATTCAGATTTTATCTATGTAAAACTACCAATTCCTCTTTAACAGATTGAAAAATCAACCCTCCTGCGCTAAAGCTTCAGTAACAGGGTAAAGTCAATGCAAATCAACCGATCACCAATCAAAAAAATCAACCAATATTCTCTGTATGTTTAATCAACATCTCAATCTCATCCAGGTGTAATTTCAAATGTCTGAGATAATCAATAATTCCGTCCTTCAGCGAGATCAGCCTATCTTCGCTGTAATGCCATTGATTTTCCATCTTCTCAGGATTTACATGTTGCATTACATGAACAATATGCAGGTTAGCATACTTCCAGAGATTTACCATAATCTTCCAGTCTTCTTCCTGGTAGTGCTGAATGGCAATCCACCGGTCGTTGTTCCCGTTGGTGGCATAGTTGGGGAACCGCAACGGGCTCGGCTGGTAATGCAGATGAACGATCCGGTGTGTATTGTTCGAAGCCGAATCGATCATATGCCCGACGATCTGTTTTATGGTACGATTCTGGCTATTCCTTCTTTCCGTGATTACATCAATGGGAAGGTTCAACAGTTTGGGCTCCCATTCATCAACCAGGGTAATAATTCCCTGAACAACAGGTTCGAATTCTCTGATCATTGATTTCTATGTTATTGGTTATGGTTACCTTTTCACCAGTTTCTGAATGATGTTGCCATGGGAACCGGACATTTTAATGAAATATAATCCTGTTTTCAGATCCTCTATGATATAGGTATTGAGTCCCTGTTCAACAGGCAGTATTCTTATCAGCTTGCCATTCGGATTAAACAGTTCACCATGATGAACGGCAATATCATTGCATTCGAGGTGGATTATTTCATAGGCCGGATTTGGATACAGTATCAGCAATTCCGATCCGGGGATCATCTCTTTCGATAGCGCCACTGATGTCAGATTACGGATGCCAGTATTATCAGGGGCAATACTATCAGGTTGTATTCCGAAGTCCTCATCCATGCGTGTTATTTTGCCTGAACGGGTGGGATCATCTATGCTGGGGTCGGTTTCCTTTTGCGCTATAGCGGCTAACGGAACAAGCATCAATAGAATCAATAGTTCCTTCATATCATTATCTTTTCCAGTTCTGAATCTCCAGAATATTCCCTTCCGGGTCTTTTGCATAGATCACTTTAATTTTTCCGACTCCCGCAATGTCCTTTTCAACCAGCTCTCCGTATGCCATCCCACCGTGGTCCAGAAGCTTCTTCATCATCGTTTCCACATCGTTTACGTGAAATGCAATATGTCCGAATCCCTGATCATTGATTAACGGTTCATTGGTTCTGCCGGTAAACCCGTTATACTGAAAAATTTCAAGTGTGGGTCCATCCTGATAGCCTGGCAATCTTAAATGAATACCCCTGATTGCTGAGCCTTTTATATGGGTGAGTTTTTCAATCCATTCACCGGAAAGATCTCTTTCCGGATATACAGGTTCGCAATCAAACACATCCATGTAAAACCGGGCAAGCTTTTTCCAATCCCTGGCAATTATGTTGGTATGGACAAATTTGATCTTATTGCTCATGGCATGTCCGACCGTTAATCGTTGGCCTAAAATAACATTAATTCCTATATGCAGATATAAAAAGCAGTGACAAAAACGGTTTGTTATGAAGTTTATGACGGGTTGACTTCCTGTACCACTTTGCTGCGTTCGCCAATTTGCTGGCGCCACATGGCATAATAAAGGCCTTTTTGCGCAAGGAGCTGATCGTGTGTTCCCGTTTCAACGATCTTACCCATTTCGAGCACGTAGATCACATCGGCATGCATGATGGTTGACAGACGGTGGGCAATGAGGATGGTGATCTGTTCGCGCCTGTCGGAGATCAGCCGGATGGTTTGCGTGATATCCTCCTCGGTCACTGAGTCGAGGGATGAAGTGGCTTCATCGAAGATCAGTAGCCGGGGCTGGCGGAGCAATGCCCTGGCAATGGAGAGGCGTTGCTTTTCACCGCCCGATAGTTTGATGCCATTCTCACCGATCATAGTATTGATACCCTTGGCGGCCCGTGAAAGGAAATGAGTTGCCTGCGCTTTGTCCAGGGCTTCTATGATCTCGTCGTCGGTAGCGTCCACTTTTACCAGCTGCATATTTTCTTTTATGGTGCCGGCATATAACTGGGTTTCCTGGGTCACAAAGCCGATCTGCCTGCGAAGCGGGTTGTAGCGGATATTCCTGGATGAAGCCTTGTTGAAGAAAATGGAACCCCTGTCCGGCGTATATAGCCCGACGAGCAATTTTACCAGGGTGGATTTCCCTGACCCGGAAGGCCCGACAATGGCGATGGTTTCTCCTGACCGGACATCAAAAGAGATGCCGTCAATGGCATTAAATGAGGAAGTCCGGTGACGGAAAATCACGTTTTCGAAACGGATCAGTTCCAGTGTGCCGATCTCGTCGGGGTTTTCAGGACGGCGCTCGATGGGCTTCTTCATGAGCGTATCGAAATTGCTGATGGATGCATCCACTTCACGGTATTGCAGGATTATATTTCCCAGGTCCTGCAGCGGGCCGAAGATGGTCGTTGAGATAAACTGCATGGCAATGAGCTGGCCTGTCGTCAGCACATGGCGGAAAATGAGCCAGAGCAGGATGAATAAAATAGATTGCTTGAGCAGGTTGAGGGTAATCCCCTGGGTAAAGGTCAGCGAGATAACCTTCCGCGCTTTTTTTATCTCAAGATTGTATATATCCAGTGTTTGTTTGCTGAGCCGTTTGATTTCCTGGTAGGTAAGGCCAAGGCATTTTATCAGTTCAATATTCCGCAGTGATTCGGTGATAACGCCGGACAGGAGGTAGGTTTCACGGTTAATGGACCGCTG
>Ga0105100_10000557_pt1 | contig 21914 bp, 18 predicted proteins | sample PPLLak12cMay2015_2_FD_87033 | JGI IMG/M metagenome (GOLD analysis project Ga0105100, IMG submission 87033) | Freshwater sediment microbial communities from Prairie Pothole Lake near Jamestown, North Dakota, USA - PPLs Lake P8 Core (1) Depth... | ecosystem: Environmental > Aquatic > Freshwater >...
CGACCAAAGCCGGTATCGGCAGCGCCAGCATACCGTTGGGCGGCGGGGCGAAGGTCGGGGCGCTGGTGGTGGTCAACGCCCTGGGGGATGTCATTCATCCTGCCAGCGGGCGAATCCTGGCCGGGGCGCGCCCGCTGCGGCGAGGCCCGCTGCGCCTGGGCGGGGAGGGTCCCTACATCGACAGCCTGCGCTGGATGCGCACCGCTGCGGGCCGGCTGGGGCTGCGCATGATGAGCGGCGCCAATACCGTGATCGGGGTCGTGGCGACCAACGTCCGGCTGACCAAGGAACAGGCCAACTGGGTGGCCGAGATGGCGCAGGACGGGATCGCGCGCTGTATCCGACCCGCCCACACCCTGTATGATGGGGATACGCTGTTCGTGCTCTCAACCGGGCGGCGGCGGGGCGACGTGTCGGCGGTTGGAGCCTTTGCGGCCGAGGCCGTGGCACAGGCTATCCAACGCGCCGTGCTTGCCGCTGCACCGGCGGGGGGATTGCCGGCGACAGGCGATCTGCTCGGTTCTGCCTGAAGTCAGACAGGTCGGCGCTTGAGTTGGGGCGCCGGGAGGGTGGAGTGTTCCGCAAGGGAAGCGAACGTCCGGCAAGCGTGGTTGAAGTCACAGAACGGGTCGATTCGATCCTGGGCGGCGGGCTCGCCTGGCAGGGGGCCTTGACCGGGTCCGGTGGCGTGCGGATTGACGGCGCGTTTGATGGGGATATCACCCTGCGCGGGCTGGTCGTGATTGGGGAAACGGGGCGCGTCACCTGTCGAGAGATCCGGGCGACAACGGTGGTCGTAGCCGGCTCACTCAAGGGGGACATCCTGGCGCAGCGGGTCGAGATCACCCGTAGCGGCCGCGTGTGGGGGAATGTGACGACGACCTCCTTCTCGACCGAAGAGGGGGCATTCCTGCGAGGGCAGATTCGCATGGAGGACAAACTCGACCTGGGGCTGGGACCGGATGCGTCGGAGTCCGCCGCGGCCGAGGCGACGGACGGCGGCCAGGGCGCCGGATCCGGATCCTGATGCCACCAGGACGGACGGGGAGTGCGCGTACCTGCTGAGATGCCGAGTGCCCAACTCAGACGGCCTGCGGAGGAAACAGCATGCAGATCATCAAGGTTGAGGTCATCCCGGTCGAGCTTCAATTGCGGCGTACGCTGCGCACTGCGTGCCTGCCTCCGCTCGACGCGGTGCAGACAATCTTCGTCCGGCTGATCACGCAGGATGGCCGATCGGCCTGGGGCTGCACCGTTGCCCACCCGGCGCTCACGGGCGATGAGCCGTCTGCCGTTCTACAGGCATGCCGGGCGTGCGCCGACCGCGTCCCGGACTTGCATCCGACCCAGGTCGAATACACGCTGGCCGAGCTGACGCCGCTGGCGGCACAGGCGCCGTCGGCGCTGGTCGCATTCGACCTGGCCTTTCACGACCTGCTTGGGATGATCGCCGGACTGCCGCTGTACCGATTGCTGGGCGGCTACCGCAATCGGATACCGACCTCGGTCACCATCCCCTGTGTCTCGCTCGACGAGTCGGTCGAGATCGCGCGGCGGCTGGCGGGTGAAGGCTTCCGCATCCTCAAGCTCAAGGGCGGGTTTGATCCCGAAGAGGACGTGGCGAAAGTCAAGGCGATCCATCGCGCCCTGCCGCTGCACACACTCCGCCTCGACGCCGACGGCGGCTACCCGATCCGCGTGGCGCTCGAAGTCGCGGCGGCGCTGCAGGGGCAGGTCGAGATGATCGAGCAGCCGACGCCGCCGGAGGATCTCGATGGCTTGCGACAGGTCACCCTGCACAGCCAGGTGCCGATCCTGGCGGACCAGGCCGTATCGACGCCGCGGTCCGCCCTGCGTATGGCCGCTGGACATTGTGCGCATGGCTTCACGGTCAAGGTGGCCACGGCGGGCGGGCTGCGCCAGGCAGCGCAGCTCGATGCCATCGCCCGTGCGGCGCATCTGCTGACGATGGTGAGCTGCGTGATCGAACCCCGCCTGATGATCGCCGCCGGACTGGCGATCGCCCTGAGCAGCCCCAATGTGTATTTCTGCGACCTCGATGGCCACCTCGATCTGATCAACGATCCGTCGCAGGGAGGCTTCCATCTAGAGGATGGGCACCTGACCGCGGTCGAAGTTCCCGGTCTGGGCTGCCGCGTCGAGCTGGGTTAGTCGGTCCGGGTAGGGATTGTTCGAGGGCGGTGATCAGCGCGCCGGTTGAGAGAAGACCAGCAGCCAGGAGCCGTCGAAAGTCCCGCCTTGGCCCGCGTCGCAGGTCTCGAGCTCGAGGCCAGTGACCATGGCGGAGGATCCGGGAAGCTCGACGGTGTAGGCGAATCCCGGCTGCAGGGTGAAATCGGCATAGCCGGCGCCCAGCTCGGGCTTGAGTCCGGTGAAGAAGCGGTCCGATCCCTGATCCCAGATGATGCGGATCTCCATCGCCGGCACTCCCCGGCCGCTGGCGTCCAGTACCTGAACCTGGAGGCGCGGCGGGACGGCCTCGGCTTCACACAGCAATTGCTGACGAGTCAGCTGGAACGGAGCGCCCGGCGTCGGCGTGAGGGCGCGGGTGGATGTCGCCTGCGGCGTGCGGACCGGTCGGGGTGTCGAGGTGATCGGGCGAACGGGTGTGGCGCCCGGTGTGCCGGTCGTGGACAGCGGTAAGCCGCTGGGGCGTTCGCCAAGCGCCGCCGCCAGGCCGGCCAGGGCGCGAGCTTCGGCCTCTGGATAGCCGGAGGCCAGGCGCTGCTGCGCCAATGCGCCGAGGGTCTCGCCGATTGCTTCGGCGCCGAACACGGCCAACCTTGCCTGGGCGCGGCCCAGATCGCCGGTCCCGGCATGGGCCGAGGCAATCAGCGCCAGGTAGTCCATGCGGAAATCTGCGCGCAGCGAGGTGGGATCGGTCTGGGTGTAGGAGACCGGGTTCACGCGCCAGGCGTAGAACACGCCCGCCAGCAACCCCACTCCCACGCCAAGAATCCAGGGGAACCAGTCGGACGATCTCATGAGGACCGGGCCTGAGTGGGCGGGGAAAGCGCGCGCAGGTCGACCGCCAGGCGGTTCAGGGTCGCCAGGTCGTCGCTGCTCGAACCGTGCTCGACGGCGTACAGGATGGCGGCTTCGACCTTTTCCAGCGGCGGCTCGGGGCCAAGGCTTGCCAGGCGCAGTTGCGCGCGACCCAGGTCACGCTCTGCGCCATAGGTCTCGGAGACCATCAGGACATAGTCGGTTCGGTACTGCGCGTCGAGCGTGTTGGGGGCGGTGTCCACATACTCGACCGGCTGGATCACCCAGCCGTAGAGCAGACCGGCGGCGAGGCCGAGGGCCAATCCGAGCAGGAAGCGAGGCAGGAAGCGTGGCATAGGCGGCGAAGCTGCGGCATTGTGCCACACTCGTGGGTGGCTGGCAATTGCCTTTCACTCCGGGTGTGGGCAGGGCACAGCGGAAATCGGCGAGGACGAGGGGTCGCAGTGCTATAATCGCCAGGTGCCGAAGGTGGGACTCGAACCCACACTCCCGAAGGAACGCGATTTTGAGTCGCGCGCGTCTGCCAGTTCCGCCACTTCGGCCGGGGTTGGTAGTATAGCCAATCGGATATTGCGGGTCAAGGCGAAGGGGGCCGGGTCGGCCCCAGTTGAAATCTGCCCCGCCCGGCTCCCGCCGACCCAATCTGGATCACCCATGCAGCTAGGAATCATCGGCCTGCAATCTGCAGGCAAGACGACCATCTTCAACGCCCTGACCGGCGGGAACCTGCCGACCGGCGCCGCAGCGGGGATCGGACGACCGGAGGTGCACACCTCCGTCTCCGACGTCCCGGACGAGCGCGTCGAGGCGCTGTCCGGCCTGTTCCAGCCGCGCAAGACGGTGCATGCCAAAGTCACCTATGCCGACATCGGCGGCCTGAAGGCTGACATTGGCCGCGAGGGCCTGCCCGGCACGCTGATCAACCAGCTGGCGCAGGTGGACGGTTTCCTGCACGTCGTGCGGGCCTTCGACACCCCCAGCGTGCCGCATCCGCTGGAGCGCATCGATCCGGAGCAGGACTTCGCCGTGCTGGAGGCAGAGCTGCTGCTGACTGACATGCTGACGGTAGAGCGCCGCCTGACGCGTCAAGCGGAAGAGTACCAGCGGGGCGGGCGCGATCGGGCGGCTGTCGAGCGCGAGATAGCGCTCTTCAAGCGGCTGGAGGCGCACCTGGGCCAGTCGCAGCCCTTGCGCAGCCTGGCGCTCAGCGTTGACGAGGAGCGCAGCCTGTCGGGCTTTGGGCTTCTGACGCGCAAGCCGATGCTGGTCGTGGTCAACCTGGGCGAAGGTGTGGCGATGCCGGTCGGCCTGCTGGCCTCGCGCGGCGTCGGGGTAGACGTGCTCAGCCTACAGGGTGAGATTGAGATGGAGATCGCCCAGCTCTCGCTCGAGGAGCGGCGCGCCTTTCAGCAGGAATACGGCATCGAGGAGTCCGGCCGCCGGCGTGTGATCCGTGCGTCGTATGCCTTGCTCGACCAGATCTCGTTCTTCACCGTGGGCGAGGATGAGGTGCGCGCCTGGACTCTCAAGCGCGGCGAGACGGCGCTCAAGGCCGCCGACACGGTCCACTCGGACCTGGCGCGCGGGTTCATCCGGGCGGAGGTCATTGCCTGGGACCTGCTGCTGGAGCTGGGCGGCCTGCAGCCCGCCAAGCAGCAGGGCAAGCTGCGGCTGGAAGGCAAAGAGTACATCGTGCAGGACGGCGAGGTCGTTCATATCCGGTTCAATGCCTGAGGTGGAATGATGGCGAGAAGCGGCTACCAGCAGGAGCGCTGGTCACTGCAAGATCTGTTTCCCGCGCTGGATGCGCCGCAGGTCGGCAAGGCGCTGCAGGAGCTCGAAGGCCTGGTCTCCGAGATCGAGGCCTATCGACCGCGGCTGAACGCGGCGCTGCCCGCCGACGAGTTCCTGGCGCTGCTGGGAATCTACGATCGCTTGATGCGTCTGCTGTCGCGCGTCGTCGGCTTTGCCCACCTCAAGTTCGCCGAGGACACCCAGGATCAGCAGGCGCAGACGGTCCTGGCCCAGATGCAGCAGCGCATGGCTGAGATCGACAATCGCACGCTGTTTGTCAAACTGTGGTGGAAGGCGCTGGACGAGGCGCCGGCGCAGCGGCTGCTGGCGGCCTCGGGCGATTACCACTACTTCCTGGAGGCGTTGCGCCTGCAGCGGCCGCACACGCTTTCCGAGGCTGAGGAGCGGGTGATCAACCTGAAGGATGTCAACGGTCCGGCGGCGTTGATCACGCTGTACGACACGATCACCAATCGCTATACGTATCGGATCGAACTTCACGGCCGGGAAGAGGAACTGACCCGAGGCGAGCTGCAGGCGCATATCCGGGGGGCAGATGCGCAAGCGCGTGAAGCCGCCTACCGCGTGCTCCATGAAACCCACGCCCGGGATGCCATTGTGCTGGGCCAGATCTACCAGTATCGTGTGCGCGATTGGCGCAGCGAAGGAGTCGACCTGCGTCACCATGCCTCGCCACTGGCTGTGCGCAACCTGTCAAACGACGTCCCCGACGATGTGGTCGAGGCATTGCTGGGCGTCTGTCAGCAGAACGCGCCGCTGTTCCAGCGTTACTTTCGTCTCAAGGCGCGCTGGCTGGGCAGGGAGCGGCTGCGCCGCTATGACTTGTACGCCCCCGTCTCGAGCTCGGCGACCAAGCGCTACAGCTTTGGCCAGGCCGTGGATTTCGTGCTCGACAGCTTCACGCAATTCGATGGCGGTGTGGCCGATCTGGCCGAGAAGATCTTCGCCTCCCGGCATCTGGACTCGGAAGTGCGTAAAGGGAAGCGCAGTGGCGCGTTCTGTGCCTCGATTGAACCGGACCTGATCCCGTGGGTGCTGACCTCGTATAACGGCACGGCCGATGACGTATCGACCCTGGCCCACGAGCTCGGTCACGCCATCCACGGGCTGCTGGCCTCTGGCCATCCGGCGCTCACCGCCGATGCTTCGTTGCCGCTGGCCGAGACCGCTTCGACGTTCGGGGAGATGCTGCTGGTCGATCATCTGCTGCGGGCCGATCCAGATCCGGCTGTACAGCGTGACTTGCTCTTCGCGCAGATGGACGATGCCTATGCCACCATCGGCCGGCAGGCCTACTTCGCCCTGTTCGAGCGTGCCGCCCACGACGCCGTGCGCCAGGGCGCCTCGGTGGACGACCTGTCAAAGCTCTACCTCGAGAACCTTGCCGGGCAGTTCGGCGATTCCCTTGAGCTCGGCGACGACTTCCGCCATGAGTGGCTTAGCATCCCGCACATCTATCACACCCCCTTCTATGTGTATGCCTACGCCTTTGGCCAGTTGTTGGTGCTCTCGCTGTACGAGCAGTACCGGCGCGAAGGGGAGGCGTTCAAGCCGCGCTACCTCGAGGTCCTTTCCGCCGGGGGCTCCGACTCGCCGGTGCGCATCCTGGAGCGGGCGGGCGTTGCCATTCGCTCGCCGGAGTTCTGGAGCCAGGGATTCAGCGTGCTGCAGCGTTCGCTCGAACAGCTGGAGGCAATCCCGATCGCAGCCGCGTCCTGACGGGCGCGGCCCGTCGCTTGGCTGCGATCTCCTCGCCGGAACGGCCTGCGGCGGAGGGCAGGGAAGCCGATGAGCAATCCGCCTAGCTTTCCATCCTTGTTCCAGGTAAACAGCCGGGTCTGGCTGAACCGGCTGGCCGAGGAGCGAGGGTGCCGGCTTACCCTGGCTGAGGTGCCTGAGGCCGAGCTGGATGGCTGGGCGCAAGCCGGCTTTGACTGGGTCTGGCTGCTCGGCGTATGGCAGCCCAGCCAGGTGGGGGCGCAGTTGGCGCGGCTCGATCCGCGCGTGCGCCAGGCCGCCGAAGGGCTGCTGCCTGACCTCACCGACGACGATCTCTGCAGTTCCTGCTTCTCGATCGCTGCCTATGAGGTAAACCCCTCCCTGGGCGGCGAGCCGGCGCTAGCTGCGCTCCGCCGGCGGCTGCGCCAGCGCGGCATCAAGCTGCTGCTCGACTTCGTGCCCAACCACACCGCCATCGATCATCCCTGGTTGGAGGCGCACCCCGAGTACTACCTCGAGGGGTCCGAAACCGATCTGGACAAGGCGCCCGGCAACTACATCCGCCTGCCCATCGGGGAGCGCGGGCGGATCCTGGCCCATGGCCGTGATCCGAACTTCCCTGGCTGGACGGACACGCTGCAGCTGAACTACAACCTTCCCGCCCTGCAAGAGGCAATGGTTGAATCCTTGCTGCAGGTCGCCGGGCAATGCGATGGCGTGCGCTGTGACATGGCGATGCTCGTACTGTCCGAGGTGTTTGCCCGAACCTGGGGGACCGCCAGTCCGCCTTTCTGGCCACGGGCCATTCAGGCTGTGCACGCACGCTATCCGAGCTTCATGTTCCTGGCGGAGGTCTACTGGGACCTTGAGGCGCGCATGCTGCAGGAGGGCTTCGATTATGCCTACGACAAGCGCCTGTATGACCGGCTGCGCCAACAGCGGGCCGTGCCGGTGTGCGCCCACTTACGCACCGACCTCCAGGTGCAGGCCCGTCTGACCCGGTTCCTGGAAAATCACGATGAGGCGCGGGCAGCCGCCACCTTCCCGCCGGAGCCGCACCAGGCCGCCGCAATCGCCACCTACCTGGCGCCGGGCATGCGCTTCTTCCAGCAGGGGCAACTTGAGGGCTGGCAGCGCCAGGTGCCGGTCCAACTGTGTCGCGGCCCGCGCGAGGCTGGCGATCCCGGCCTGGCCGCCTTCTACGCCCGGCTGCTGGAGGTGCTGCAGATGCCGGTCGTGCGCGGCGGCCAGTGGCGATTGCTGGAGTGCCTCCAGGCCTGGCACGGCAACTGGACCTGGGAGAACTTTCTGTGCTACCTGTGGACGGCTCCGGGTGCCGATCCGGTTCTGGCCGCAGTGAACTATGCCGCTCATGCCTCGCAGGGCTTCGTGCGCTGCCCGCTGCCCGATCTTGCTGGCGGTGATTGGCGCCTGGTGGATCAGATGAGCGCTGCTGAGTACCTGCGCAGCGGTGACGACCTGGTCGATCGCGGGCTGTACCTCGACCTGCCGGCCTGGGGGCACCACGTCTTCCGGCTGGTTTCTGTCTGAGTCTGGCGTGCCCGAAGGGATCTCGCATTCAACGCGGCAGCCGCCGCCAGGAGAAGGGTCGGTGGACAAAGCCTGGTATCAGATGTCAGGGGCGGAGGTGCTTTCCGCTCTGCAGGTTGATGCGGCCAGAGGCCTGACTCAGGCCGAGGTCGATGCCCGACTGGAGGCAGTCGGGCCGAATGAACTGCGAGACCGAGGCGGGCGCTCAAAGCTGAGCATCCTGCTGGAACAGCTCACCGGGATCCTGACCTTGATCCTGATTGGGGCCGCTGTGCTTTCGCTGGTGTTGGGAGACGTGATTGATACGGTCGTGATCCTGGCGATCGTTGTGCTCAACGCCGCCCTCGGCTACAGCCAGGAGTACCGCGCCGAACAATCGATGGCTGCCCTCAAGCGCCTGGCGGTGCCCAATGTGCGCCTGCGGCGCGAGGGGCGGGTGCAGGAAGCTTCGGCGCGCAACCTGGTGCCAGGCGATATCGTGCTGATCGAGGCCGGCAACATCGTGCCTGCCGACGGGCGCGTGCTGGTCGGCGTCAACCTGCGGGCGCAGGAAGCGGCGCTGACCGGCGAGGCCGAAGCGGTGGAGAAGGAAGCCGACCTGGTGTTCGAGTCGGACCGGGCGGTCGGCGATCGGCGCAACATGCTGTACTCGGGGACGGTGGTCAACTACGGCCATGGCGAGATGGTGGTCACCACCACCGGCATGGAGACTGAGCTCGGTCATATCGCCGAGATGATCCAATCTGTGGCGGACGAGAAGACTCCGCTGCAGCAGCGGCTGGACCGCATGGGCAAGGTGCTGGCGGCCGCAGCCCTGGTGCTGGTGCTCGTGGTCTTCGGCCTCGGCCTGCTGCGCGGAGAGCCGTGGGAGGAGATGCTGCTGACCTCGGTCAGCCTTGCGGTAGCGGCGATCCCGGAGGCGCTGACCGCGGTCGTCACCATCGCCTTGTCACTCGGCGCACAGCGAATGCTCAAGCGGCGGGCGCTGATCCGGCGCCTGCCGGCGGTCGAAACGCTGGGATCGGTCAATGTGATCTGCTCCGACAAGACCGGCACGCTCACACAGAACCGGATGACGGTCACTGCCCTCGACGTCGCCAACCACCGTGTTGAGCTGCGCCAGCGAGAGCAGGATGCGCGCATGGCCCTGGTGCCCACAGCAGGGAGCGGTGAGCGGGCGAAGCTGCTCCCCACCCTCGACCTGCTGCTGATCAGCGGGGCGCTATGCACCGATGCGCAGCTCGCCGAGCGGGAAGAGCGGCCGGGCGAGTTCCACGCAATTGGCGACCCGACGGAGGGGGCCTTGGTCCTGGCGGCGGCCGAGTTTGGCATTCGCAAGGGCGACCTCGAGCGCGCCTTTCCGCGCGTAGCCGAGGTGCCATTCGACTCGATACGCAAGCGCATGACCACCGTGCATCGCGTGCCAGCCTCGCGGGAAGAACTGCCGGCGAGCCTGGCGCCCCTGTGGGACCGGCAACCGGATCCATCTTCGTTTCCCCCATACCTTGCCTTCACCAAGGGTGCTGTCGATGGCCTGCTGGAACACACCCGCCAGGTGTGGGTCGAAGGGGAAATACGACCATTTGACGAGCAGTGGCGTGAGCGGGTCGTGCGCGCACATGACGAGCTAGCCGGCAAGGGCATGCGTGTCTTGGGCGTCGCCCTGCGCATGCTGCCGCAGCCGCCGCCAGCTGATGCCAGCGAGGCGCTCGAGCGCGAACTGACGCTGGTCGGCCTCTTCGGGATGATGGACCCCCCGCGGCCGGAGGTCGCCCAGGCGGTGGCACAGTGCAAGTCGGCCGGGATCCATACGGTGATGATCACCGGCGATCACCCGCTCACCGCCCGGCATATTGCCCAGGAGCTCGGAATTGGCGACTCGGAGCGTTTCACGACCGGGCGAGAGTTGGAACGGCTGGGGCCGGAGGAGTTGGTCGAACTGACGCAACGGGTGTCGGTCTTCGCCCGCGTCTCTCCGGAGCACAAGCTCAAGCTGGTTCAGGCCTACCGGCAGCGCGGCGACATCGTCGCCATGACCGGGGATGGGGTGAACGATGCGCCAGCGCTCAAGACGGCGGACATCGGCGTGGCGATGGGGATCACCGGGACCGACGTGTCGAAGGAAGCGGCCGAGATGGTGCTGCTGGACGACAACTTCGCCACGATCGTCGCCGCCGTCGAAGAAGGGCGGGTGATCTACGACAATGTTCGCCGTTTCATCAAGTACCTGCTCAGCTGCAACGCCAGCGAAATCGCGGTCATGATCATCGGCCCGTTGCTCGGCATGCCTCTGCCGCTGCTGCCGCTGCAGATCCTGTGGATGAACCTGGTGACCGACGGGCTGCCGGCGCTGGCCCTCAGCGTCGAACCCGCGGAGCGGAATGTCATGCGGCGGCCGCCCTTCTCGTCGAAGGAGAGCATCTTCGGCCGAGGGATGGCCTCCTGGATCGTTGGACTGGGCGCAGTGATGAGTCTCGTTGCAGTCGCCGTGGGCTATTGGTCGTTCGCTTCCGGAGACCCCGCATGGCAGACGGTACTGTTCACCACCCTGATCTTCGCCCAGCTGGCCGTCGCCCTCGAGGCGCGCGCCGAGGAGGACTCGCTGTTCCGCATCGGCCTGGGGAGTAATCCGTCGATGCTGCTGGCCATCGGGCTGACGGTGCTGCTGCAGCTTGGCGTGGTATACACGGCCTTTGGGCAGAACGTGTTCAGCACGCAGCCGCTCTCGGCGGCGGACTTCGGCGTAGCGTTGGTGGCGGCATTGGTGCTGCTGGCAATCATCGAGCTGGCCAAGGCCGGACTGCGCCGGCGAGGCCGGCGGACCTCGAACTGAGGTCGGCGGCGACCGCCCAGGCCGAGCGGGTGGCGAGAGGGGCGGGATCGGCAGGAACGTTGTAGCTAGAAGGAGGCAGGGGATGGTGCGTAAGATCCTGTACGGAGCGCTGATCACGATCAGCAGCATCCTGCTTGTGCTGAGCGTGATGGGCGTGGGAGCGGCCTGGGCCTACAATGAACCCCTGACCCAGCAGGGAGCTGCCCGGCTGACGGAGATCGACGGCGAGCTCAGTCAGGCGCAGTCGGCATTGAACAATGCCGGCGCAGAGCTGTCGCGCGCCTTGCGCATTATTGAGGGTGCCGAGACGGCGCTGGCGGCGCTCAGCCAGACCAGCACCCGGGCCCAGCAAACGCTGCAGGGGGTCGGCGAAGCGCTGGATGGAAGGCTGATCCCCGGGCTGAAGACGGCCAGCGAGAAGATCGAGCAGGTGCGGGTGGCGCTGCAGGGTGTGCTGACCACGCTCAAGACCATCAACTCGATGCCCTTCGTGAATGTCGACATTCCAGGAGAGGAACTGATCACCGGGCTGCTCGAGGCGGCCGACACGCTGGATGCCGAGATCGTCTCGGTCGAGGAAGTAGCGGATCAGGCATCGACGTTCCTGGACGATGTGAAATACGTTCTGGGGGGTGACCTGGGCGAGACGCGGCGGAGTGTTGAGCAGCTGCTGGCCGTGGTGACCGAGTACGAGGGTAAGATCGGCGGATGGCGGACGCAGATCGCCGAGGTCCAGGCCGGGTTGCCCGCCTGGATCGACCAGGCATGCATCGGCCTGACGATCTTCCTGTTATGGTTTGCCATGTCGCAGTTCGGGCTGATCCTGATCGGACTGCAGGGGTGGCAGGGCGGAAACCCGTTGGCCGTGTTCCGGCCGCGAGGGGGGAGTGCAGCCTGAGTGGAAGGCGCGGACAGCACGGCTGCCGCGACCGACAGCCCTCCACCTGCGTATGGGGAGGGAACGAAGACGAGGCGACCAGGGGCTGCGAGCGCGTTGCCTTCGGTCGCCGGGGGCGCGCCCGATGGGCCGGGATCGATTCCCCGCCCACCAGGGCAGCTTGGAGGAGGATGAACCATGGATGTGGGAAAGTCGTTCGTGTATATCTTCGAGGACAAGAAGTGGTTTGAGAAGCTGCTGATTGGCGCGGTGGTTGCCGTGATCCCGGTTGTCAACCTGGCGCTGGGGGGATACGGCAACGAGATCATCCGCCGCGTGACCGGGCGCAGCACCGAGCCTCTGGCAGATTGGGGGGACTTCGGGCAGAAATTCGTCGAAGGGCTGCTGATCACCGTGGCGGGCCTGGTGTATGGCCTACCGGCGTTGCTCTTTGGCCTCCCGCTCATCCCGCTGATTATCGCCGCCGCGACCCAGGCGGAGAATCAGCAGGGCATTGCCTGGCTGCTGGGCGGCGCCAGCCTGGGGCTGACCTGTCTGCTGGGGCTGTACGGCCTGCTGTTCTCGTTTGTCTTCCCCGCAGTCCAGGTGAACTATGCCCGGGCGCGGACCTTTGCCGCCGCCTTCTACCTGCGCCAGGTCTTCCGCCTGATCGGGGACAACCTGGGTGCGTACATCCTGGCCTGGCTGGCGTACTTTGTGTTTGCCCTGGTGGCAGGCGCTGTGCTGGGCTTCATCAGCACCATCCTGGGTTGGATCCCGTGCGTCGGATGGATCCTGGCCTTGGCGGCGACGGCGCTGCTCACACCGCTGGTGCTGGTCGTCTACGCTCACCTGTTCGGTCAGTTGGGCGAGGCAACGATCGCCATCGTGGAAGTTCCGCCTGCGGGGTAAGGATTCACGGTAACGGGAATGCGTGCGACAGCCGCCCGTGAGGGCGGCTGTCCTTTGTGAGAGAGCGGACTCAGGATGACATGTAGAGAGTCCTGTCATCCCGAGCGCCTGCCCCCCGGCGTAAGCGAGGGATCTGCTTTTCGTGGCCGTGTAGAGCGGCGGGGGCTCCGACAAGCGGATCCCTCGGCTAAAGGTCGGCCTCGGGATGACAAGCAGAGAGTCCTGTCATCCCGAGCGCCTGCCCCGAGCGCAAGCGAGGGGGAGCGAGGGATCTGTTTCTCGTGGCCCTATCGAGAGCCGGGGCTTTGCGGCTAGCCGACCAGCAGATCGGCCTCTGGGTAGTCCACCAGGTCGGTGCGCGCCCGGCGCTGCACCAGCGCTGTCACGATGGTCATTGCCCCCAGGCGTCCCCAGATCATCGTCAGCATGATGATCACCCGGCCGATCGTGCTGAGCTGCGGGGTGATCCCCAGCGACAGCCCGACTGTCGAGAAGGCCGAGATGACTTCGAAGGCAACCTCCTGCAAGCTGAAGGGCTCGAGCAGCAGCAGCAGCCAGATCGATGTACCCACGACTGTGCCCGCCACGACCAGCACGGCCATCGCCCGCTGGACAGTTTGAAGAGAGATGGCGCGCCGGTTGAGGTAGGGCGTGCGGCGGCCGCGGGCCAGGCTGACCACGGTGACCAGCAGCACGGAGAAGGTCCCCGTGGTAATGCCGCCGCCCATCGAGGCCGGCCCGCTGCCCACGAACATCAATCCCATCAGCACCAGGAGCGTGGCGGAACTGAGCGGGATGAACGTGATCAGGCCGGGGAAGCCTGCCGTGCGCGTCACGACCGACTGGAACCAGGCCAGCGTGACTCGGTATCCCAGCGGCGAATCGGCCAGCACCCCGCCCAGCCAGTAGTCGGCGATCCAGATCGCTGCCATGCCGGCCAGGATCAGGATCAGGCTGGCCGCCAGGGTCACCCGCGAGTGCAGCGAGAGCCGGCGGCGCGTGCCGCGGCGGAAAGTCAGGTCCATGAACACCGGGATGCCCAGCCCGCCAAGGATGACGAGAATCCCAAGGATCAGCAGCGTCGGGATATCGACCGGTGACCAGGCTTGCTCGGGGGGGAGGCCGGTGAACAGATCGAACCCGGCGTTGCAGAAGGCTGCCACCGCATGGAAGAGGGCGTAGAAGAAGGTCCTGCCGTCAAGCGGCAGCCCCCTCAGAGTCCAGTGGATGAACAACAACCCTGCGCCAACGGACTCGATGACCAGCATCAACAGGAGCGATCGCTGCAAGATGGAGACAATGGAGCGCGTCTTGGCCAGGCCGAGCTCGCTGGCCAGCGTCATGCGTTCGGCGAGCGGGACCTGGCGTCCCATGACCCGGAAGGCCAGCACCACCAGCACGACATAGCCCAGTCCGCCCAGCTGGATCAGACACATCAGGACGAACTGGCCCAACGGCGTGAAGGCCGTGCTCGTGGTGACGACGACCAGACCGGTGACCGTGACCGCCGAGGTAGCGGTGAAGAGCCGGTCCATTAGCGACAGGGGCTGGGCGGTCATCCCGGGCAAGCTGAGCAGGAGGGTGCCCAATCCCACCATCCCCAACAGCCCCAGGATCAGCCTCACGGCCACTGGGATGCGGTTGTGGCCAGCGGAGAGCAGTCTGCCGGAGACCCGGGCGGGAAGGCCTGGGCGCTCCCCGGGCGGCTGGGGTGCCCCGCTACTCCAGGAGGCGGAAGGCTCGGACATTCCCGGCTGGACCGACGACCAGCAGCTGGTCGGCGGCCTCCAAGGCGAAATCCTCGGCAGGGTGTAGCAGGGTCTCGGGGTCGCGATAGATCAACAGGACCGAGACCCCGAGTTCGGCGCAATTCCCAATCGTCTTGCGGGCCATTCCCTTGGGGATCTGAACCAGCGCGACTTGGGTGTTGTTGTCGAGCGCCCAACTCTCGCCCTGACCAGGATCGGCGAGCTCGTCGGCCAGGCGCACCCCGCTGTCCTCATCGGGATTAAGAACGCGCTGTGCGCCGATGCTCAGCAGGATATCCTCCTGGCGTGGCGAGTTGGCCAGGGCGATGATGTTCGGTATACCCATCTTGGCCAGGGAGATCGTGGTCAGGGCGGAGGCCTCGAAATTGTCGCCGCCGATAGCCACAACCACCGTGTGGCACGATTCGATGTCGGCTTCGCGCAGGGCAGCTTCAACCGTGCTGTCCAGTGTCAGCGCGGAGCTGACGTCGTCAGCGATCAGCCGGGTTTTGCGGGGATCGATGTCGAGGGCGGTGACAGTGAGGCCGAGCAGGTCGAGGCGGCGGGCCAGGCTGCGCCCGAATCGTCCCAGCCCGATCACCGCATATTCGCGCTCGGATCGACTGGACCGCCGCCTGGCCTGGGTGGGTTTGCTGGACGGCTTGAAGAGGCGCTTGAAGAAATCGCGGATGCCCATGCGGTCTACCCTGCTTCCTGTCCGGCTCGGCCCGGTCCGTCAGAAGCTGGAAACTAGGTTGCGAGATAGCAGCCTCGTCCCCGCTCACCCCATCCGGGCGATGCAATTCTGCGGGCCGGGCTGTGCGCTAGGTCTTGGCCTGCGCCACTTTGGTTGAAGCCTCGAGCAGCGCCTGGTTCTCAATGAGGCGTGCCGCCAGCAGGACGTCAATGGCCTCCTGCACGGCCGCATCCTCGATCATCTTGGCCGCCACGAGCGTGCGCAGCACGTCCGCTGCCACGGCGCTCTTGATGCGCTCCGCCTGTTCCACGGCCGCCATTGCTTCCAGGACAGCCACTGCTTGGATCGCCTGGGTTAGTTCGAGAGCCTGCCGCGCCTCGGCGGCGGCCTGCACTTCCCTGCCCACCAGGGCGAGCGCTTCGTGGGTGACAAAGCCCTGCGTGAGCGGGATTCCGCCCACGCTACGGATGGCATCTCGCAGCGGGATGGCCCAGGTGTGCTCGAACATCAGGATGCCGATGGCCTTGCCCGGCGGGAGGGCATTCGCCGCCCGGACGATATCGGCCGCGCTCAGGCCGACGGACTGGAGCGAGGCATCGAGCATCTCAACACCGGACGCCGGCTTGGCCGCGCTTGGCGTCGAGCCGCCAGCCGTGATCAGCCGCTGCACCACCTGTCCAAATTGCGCCTTCTCGGCTGCGGTCAGGCCTTCCAGCTCCATGGCGCGGATCTCGCCGGAGGGCTCCTTCTTGGCCAACAGGATGTCGATCACGCGGATCAGCCCGCGAGTGCGCAGGCGCGTCAGCTCCTGAAGGATCTGACCGCGCATCTTGTCGGTCGTATCGAAACCGAACACAATGACTTGAATCGGGCCGACGTCCATGGTTGTCCCTCCTGAAGCGCTCAAGTGACAGTGGATTATCCCACAGCTGCCCCAAGGTTGTCCGTGAGGGGACTGGTTGGGACCCGCGTGGCCGGTGGCTGAGCCCGGTTCGCTCACGCCAGGCTGGGCAGGCCGGTCTTCCTCAGGCCGACAGGCGGCCTGTGATATGCTTGCCACGCCGGTGGCGGCCATCGAGTGCCGCCGGATATCGGCTGGGCATGCCGGCTCGGCTTGTGCTGGAGGGAAGAACAATGACTGACGCGAACCGGGAACCACAGGCAGACCCGACCGGTAAGTCGGCTGGCATGAAAGGGTGGCAAATCGCCGTGCTGGCCGTGCTGGGCTTGCTGGCCGTGCTGCTGCTGGTGTGGCTGGTGACCAACATCGGCTCGGGCGCCACGCCGCCGACGGAGGAGGTTCTGGCAGACTACTGCACCCGATACCAGACCTCGGAAGTACTGCTGATCGGCACGTCCGCCGATTACCCGCCGTTTGCGTTCTATGACGACGACTTCCAGTTGGCCGGATTTGACGTCGAGCTGATCCGGGCCATCGGGCAGAAGATGGGCAAGCAGGTTCAGATCAGCGACATGGCCTTCGACGGCCTGGGGACGGCGCTGCAGATCGGCCAGATCGACGCCGCCATCGCCGCCATCTCCGTGACCGAGGAGCGCCGAGAGCAATTCCTGTTCTCGAATGTCTACCTGGTCAGCCAGGGTGGCGTGCTGGCGGGCGCGGAGTCCACCGTCGACGAGATCACCGCTCCGGTGCAGCTGGTTAACCTGCGCACCGGCGTGCAGACCCAGTCGGTGTTTGAAGGCTGGATCCGCAACACGCTGGTCGAGCCGGGACTGATGCCGGTGACCAACCTCTTCACCTACCCGCGCATCGACCACGCGGTAGAGGACTTGCGACAGGGCCGGTTGGACGTCGTGGTGTTGGACAGCCAGCCGGCGTTGGAGTTCGCCAATCAGGGCGGGGTCAAGGTCGTCGGCACGGGGGGCAGCCAGCAGTTGTACGCCATCGGGCTGAACCCGTGCGCTGTCACCCTGCAAGAGGAGATCAACCGTGCACTGATGGCGTTGTCCAATGAGGGCGTGATCGCCGACCTGACCCAGAGGTATCTGAACCTGTCGCCCGAGCAGGTTCTGCCGACACCGACCCCGGCGCCGACAGCGACGGCGACGGCGACTCCCGCCGGGCCGACACCCACACCGACCGCCACGCCGCCGGGCGCCTGTCTGGACGGCATGGACTTTGTCGAGGACCTGACCTTCGATGATGAGGGGATGACCAATCCCCCGCAGTTCCAGCCTGGCGAGGACTTTGAGAAGGGCTGGCGCCTGCGCAATGCTGGCACGTGCACCTGGGACCCGCGGTACTACATGGCGCCCACCGGCGGCAACTCGAGCCAGGCGAGCATGGGGGGCAAGCCGACCTTCATCGTCGGCACGGTCGAGCCGGGCAAGACCTATGACCTGTTCGTCAATCTGGTCGCCCCACAGAACCCGGGGACCCACATGGGTTTCTGGAACCTGTTTGCGCCCTCGAACACGGCCTTCGGCGACCGGGTGTGGGTCGGGATTGAAGTCGTTCCTGCAAACCAGGCCACCCCCACCCCGTCCCCGGACAAGCCCAGGATCGATACCTTCCAGGTTGAGCCGGCCTCGATCACGGCGGGTCAGTGCTTCAACTTGAGCTGGGAGGTGAGCGGCAAGGTGGACTCGGTCGAGCTGGCGCGAGACGGCAGTGCGCTGTGGACGAATGCCCCGGTCCGGGGATCCACGGAGGACTGCCCCAGCGCAGCGGGTGACTACGCCTACCGGCTGGAGGCCAAGGGGCCGGGGGGGACGACCAGCTCTGAGCGCCGGGTGCAGGTGACAGGGGCCGCGCAACCGACGTCCACCACAGTTCCACCAACAGCCACGGCAGTACCTCCGGTGCCTCCGTTCAACGGCGAAGACTACGAGCTCTCCAGGCTGTATGATGCTGAGGCCGGGCTGCAGCCGCTGATCGGGGGAACGGAAATCACCCTGAGCTTGAATCCCGATCTGACCTTCGATGGCTCGGCCGGCTGCAACACCTACTCCGGCACCTATCAGGTGAGCGGGAGTTCGCTCAGCCTGGATGTGGGCACAGTCTCGCGCATGGCCTGCAGCGAGCCCGCCGGAGTGATGGAACAGGAGTCCGCCTACCTGGCTCGGCTGGAGACGGTAACCGGCTACCGCTACGCGCAGCCCAGCCTGGCTTTGCGGGCTCCGGGTGAGAATCAGGATCAGACTGTGATGGAATTCAGCCGCTAAGCCGGCGTATCAGGGCAATGTGCAGCGGGCACGGCGATGTTGCTGTGCCCGCTGCACGTTCGTGAAGGGGTACCTGGATCAGCCAGGGGCGGAGAGGGTGTGATGAGAGCAAGGACGTGGATGCTGTTCGTTGGATTCACAGGCGTGATGTTTTTCGGCTTAGGATGTGGCCTGGCAGCCGGGATGGCTGGGGATCAAGGGACGGCGGTGTCGGCGACCAACCCGGCCCCGACCGCAGCGCCGGAATCCGCAGCGGCAGATCCTGCCTCGCTTTGCCCCACGCCGGATGCCAACACAACGCTCTACCTCAGCCGCGAGAACGGCTACTGCATGCTCGTCCCGTTGGGGATCGAGATCAGTGCGCACCCGCTCCGCCCGGATGAGATGATCTTCCTCAAGGGTCCCAGCGAGACGCTTGGCCCCAAACAGCAGGAAGGAGCAGCTGTCTGGATGCAGGTGGCGCAGAACGGCCCAGCCGACGGACTGGACAGCGCGGGCTACGCCCAGAGGTGGTCCGAACTGTATGGCATCTCGGAGGTCTTTGGCCCTCCCGACCCGCCGCTTGAATCCGAGGCAGCCGCTGTTGGCGGACGGCCGGCAACCGTCCTTCGGAATCTGCCAGGTATGATCCGCATGCAGAGCGCCTTCGTCATCGCCGACGAGGTCAAGTACCAGATGACGCTGGCTCCCCAGCCGGGGGATGTCCCGGAGCTGGACGACGCGGCGCAGGTGCTCTGGGACACCGTGACGGGCTCGATCGTCTTCTTCCCACGCGAGAACCCGGCCCCGCCCGTGCGGGCGGAAGACGTCTGCCCGGAGGCGGTGGAGGGCACAGTCGCCTATCGCAGCGATCAGCTCGGGGTGTGCACGTTGCTGCCGGCAGACTTCCAGCCCCATCCTGAGATCGCCGAAGTCTTCGTCGGCGGGCCAGTGGTTGGCCAGGATCCCGACTTCGGCGATGTGCGCACAACCTTGGCCTTCGGGACCTTCGGCCACACCAACGACACCACCTTGGTCAACCTGATGAGCGAGCGGGTACAGTTCATCCAACCCGGCACGCTCGAGGAAATCCCGCTTGGCGGGTATCCGGCGGCGACCTTCATCGACACCAATGGCGCCTGGCCGTCTCGGCAGGCAGTCATTCTGGTGGATGGCGAGGTGTACACGATTCTGGTCCAGCCGGAGGATTCGACCCGCTTCCCGGAGGGTGTGCCGATCGCGCAGCAGGCGTGGCAGACGATCCGGGACCATCTGGCTTTCTTCGATCCCTGGCGCTAATAAGCCCAGGCGCCACGTAGCCCAGGTTGTTCACGAACCGACGCCCAGCGCATGCGCTGGGCGTCTTTGATACGCATCATCGCCGGAGGGTGAGCGGTCGCTCCGGCCGGCGAGGTGAACCGTGTGGGCCTACGGCCCCTTGTAACCAGGAACCTGCTGGCGCTTGAAGGTGGTGGAGGAGTACGTGGCGATATCGGCTGCCACGCCCAGTCCGAGCCAGATCCAGTCAAAGCCGTTGAGCGGGAAGATCAATACGTACATCAACGTGGTCCAGGGGATGAAGATCAGACCCAGGACGCCGACCAGCCAGGGGAAGTTGAAGCCTGCGAAAGACAGGTTCACCCGTGTCGGCGCGATCAGCCAGTAGATCAGGAAAGCAATGCGTGGTCCAAAGGCGAACAGGGAAATGAAGAAGCAACACATGGGGATCTCCTCCTCAGAGATAAGCAAGATTCTATCACGGCGTGAGTGTCGCGCGGGCGGATCCTTACGCTCAGCAGCTGCCAGAGAGGGGCCGCAACCTGGCTGGAGCTACACAGTCCTGCAATTCAGGCGCATCCTGTTCGGCCACCCGGCCTGTTGCCGTCCGTGAAGTGCGGCCGACGGTCGAGCAAGCGAGAGATGCCGGGCGCCGTCTAGCGCAGATCTTCGATGTGGCCTGGGCGATTCGCCGGGCAGCCTCTCACGCCTGGGCTTGTCTGCCCGCACGGCACTGCCGGCCTGGCAGACAAGCGCCGGGTTGGCGGGGAGTGCGGCACGGCGCCAGCCGACTGTTCGGTCCCATCCCACATTCGAGACCCGCCCTTGGGTACCAGGGGGAGGGCATCGCCTGCCCCCTGGTACCCCATGCGGTTGGTCAGAGTCGAGTTGCACGCCAGCCTGGCTGCCGCGGGGAGGGCACTGCCCTTCCGGCGATAGCGTTCAGCGTTGGTGCACCGGCGCAGCGCAAGCGCTTGCCTCAGCCGTTCGGATCTGGTTCCTCGACTTCGACTTCCTCGAACTCGGGCTGCCCCTGGACCTGGGCCTGCTCCTCGGGGGTCTGCGGCTGGGCCTCGATGCCCAGCGTGGTCACGGCCTGCTGGACCTCGGCGTCGCTCAGGTCTTCGTAGGACTTTCCGGTTGACTGTTCGATCTTCTGAACGTCGGGCTGAGAGAGCTTCTTGGCGCCCCAGGCGACGAAGCCCGCTGTGAGCATGATTCGCCTTCTCCTGCGCCTGCGCACACGACGCATCGCTCTGCGGCGGCCGGGTCCGGGTCCGACTCCTCTTCCTCTTCGCATCTTCGTCCACCTCCTTCAGGATGACTGGCTTGCACACCCGGGCCACGAAGTGCAACCCCGGTCTGCCTGCACGAGCTGCGGTCCGCCGAGCCCGCTGGCCCGGCGGGGGTCGATAGGGTAACCGGCCGCCAATGCTGCGGCCTCACATCCTAGGTCGGGTAGGTTCTCTCCAACTCTGCCAGCTTTTCGCGAATGGTTGCGCTGGTCTTCTCCTGCTCTTCGAGCAGCGTTTTCAACTCGGCGATCTGGTCGCGGGCGTCCCCGTGCACCTCGGTGGCGGGTTTGGTGGGAGGCGCCAGGAAGAAGCTGGAGAGGAAGCTGGCCAGCACGCCGATCAGGGCAATGCCGCCGAACATGACCAGGATGCCGTAGATCCGGCCGAGCGTGGTGGTCGGAAAACGATCGCCATAGCCGACGGTGGTCACGGTGACAAACACCCACCATACGGCATCCGCGGCGCTCTTCAGATTGGCATCCGGGTTGGCGGCTTCGGCCTTCAACACCAGAATGCTGGCAGCCTCCACCAGCACGATCAGAGAGAAGATCGTGATGTACAGGGCGATGCCTGCCCGGTTGTTGACCACCTCATGGATCATGTTCTTGATGCCGAAACTGCGCATCAAGCGGATGGCGCGCACCACGCGGAAGATTCGGAAGATGCGGAAGAACGGGATACACGCCAGCAGGTCCGCCCATCCCCAACCACGGAAGAAGTAAGCTGATTTCGAGGCGGCGGAGGTGAATCGGAGGATGAAATCCAGGATGAAGAACAGGGTCAGGACCGAGTCGATGATCGCAATGACCTCCAGCGTCAAAGGGTCCTTGTTGATGAAACCGAAGTTCATGGCGAAGAGCATGTTGAGGATCGAAACCAACGAGAGCAGCAGGATGAAGATCTCGTAGCCGGTGCTGCGCAGCTCCTTGCTTTTCTTGCCGGACGCCTCAGTCATGAGTCTCTCTCCAGTGGACCCGGATCAGGCTCGGGCAGGTCC
>Ga0105100_10000559_pt1 | contig 21883 bp, 19 predicted proteins | sample PPLLak12cMay2015_2_FD_87033 | JGI IMG/M metagenome (GOLD analysis project Ga0105100, IMG submission 87033) | Freshwater sediment microbial communities from Prairie Pothole Lake near Jamestown, North Dakota, USA - PPLs Lake P8 Core (1) Depth... | ecosystem: Environmental > Aquatic > Freshwater >...
TGTTTATGGGTTTAGTGATATTTTAGTTGAATACCATGGGATTTCTGGAGTGTTTATCGATAGCCAGGAATTTTGAGGTGGATGTGATTGTTTCACCCCTGTCAGGAGCTTTCCTGCCTGTAGGCAGGCTAGGGGCAATAGATATTGCTTCCGCTTACCTCTTGGTTTTTGTTTTACTTGTCACTTCCCTGTCGCTCGTCCCTTCTTCGTCCCTCTTCCAGGCATTTCTCCATCCCTTCCCACAGTTTATCCGCCGTCTTCTCCCAGGTAAATTTCTGCCGCTGGATTCTCGACTTTTCTATCAGTTTATTGCGAAGGCTTGCGTCGTTGTAGATGCCAAGCATGGCATTCTTGATCGATTCAACCGACTGCGGATTAACATACAGCACTGCATCTCCTCCCACTTCAGGCATAGATGAGGTCTCTGAAGCTATGGTGGGGGTGTCGCAATACATGGCTTCCAGTATGGGAATCCCAAAGCCCTCAAAATGGGATGCATACACCAAAGCCAATGCTGAACCCATGATCTTATGAAGACTTTCATCATCCACCCTTCCGGTGAAAATGATCTCTTCCCGGAAGGCCGAATTCTCAAGGGCCTTTTGCATATCGTCGGTCCACCATTTCCGGCTGCCAACGATCAACAGTTTAACATTACTGTTTATGCTCTGCTTGAATTGTTTGAAAGCACGGATCAGATTGGTCAGGTTTTTCCTTGGATGGATAAGTCCGGTAAAGAGAAAATAAGGACAATTTCCTGCGTACTTTTCCCGGGCAGCTTTCTTATCGGACTCATCTAATGGTGTGAAAATATCATTGGCTCCGTTAAACACTACGTCTATCTTTGATGCATCATAACTGAAACGGGAGATGATATCCTTGCGCGTAAATTCCGATACCGTGGCTATCCTGCAGGCTTTATTCACAAAACGGGGAAAATAGTAGGAATAATACTGCTGAATATGCCAGGGAATAAACTCAGGGAAGTGAAAAAAATTAAGATCGTGAATAACAGCCATCGACCTGGTTTTTGACCGGAGCGATAACCAACCGTCAGGAGAAAGGAATAAATCAGCCTTGTACTTTTTTAAAACAGGCGGAACACCCCATTCAAAGAAAGCATACCAAAGGACCGGATGCCGCGCCTGAGGAAATGCCACAACCGGTGTAATGTTGCCGGAAAAAATAAAGTCACCGGAGAATGCTCTGTCAAAAATGAAAATAAACCTGTGCTCCGGATGTTTTTTTGTGATGATCCGAAGCGTTTCACAGGTAAACCGGCCAATTCCTTCCAGCTTATCCTGCAATAAAAGTCTTGTATTAACGGCAATGATCATGCGGTAACCTGATAAGATCAGGGCCAAGGTATGAAATAATCAGCAATCGGTAAACAGTGAACAGCACTCATCATTCATTGCTCATTGTTCATTGTTTAACCGCCAGGTGCTCAGGCCGCAGCAGATCGCTAAAGGTTTTTACCGGATTAAAAGTGGTTACCGGAACTTCCACGAAAATGGTGATCCAGTCTGACATGGATCCGTTCCATAATCCCGGTAATTCAAGCGCTTTCAACGGCTTGCCATTTTTAAATTTCTTGCTGATGAACCCTGTATTGGGATCGCGGTATTGAATGAGATTGAATTTTTTTCCTTTATAATCCCGGATGGAGCAAATCAGATCGACCGGATTGAAATGTGAAGAGCTGAAAAGAATGGCTTCCTGCTCCGGGTCATGATGATCAACCTGCGAGGTTTCAACGATCTGTAGTGATACTGATCCGTCAGGGTTTACTGCCCAGAAAGGCCCGCCTCCAGGTTCTCCTTCGTTTTTAACCATGCCGCATATCCGTATGGGCCTGTTGAGTTTGTTTAAGAATACCTGCCTGGCATGATCAGGATTGGCTAACAGCTTGCTGCTGATGGTTGTGCAAAGATCTTCGCTCAGAAAAACCCGTATTTCATTAAGCAGCTTTTCGTCAATTTTTTTATTTTTTTCGAGCAGCCTCAGATAGTTGTAAATTTTTTCCCTGTATACCAGCAGCATCCCGGCGAGGGCCTTTTTATAAAGGATGGTATCCTGTTTCATGCGGTCGGGGACAACATTATCAATATTCTTGATAAAAATAATATCCCCCGGCAGGTCATTTAAATTCTCCAGCAGGGCACCATGGCCTCCGGGCCTGAAATGCATGGACCCGTTACTTTCACGAAAAGGTTCATTGTTCAGGTCAACGGCTATGGTATCCGTGTAAGGCTTTTGTATGGAAAAAGTAATGTTGAACTTAACTTTATATTCCGGCTCATACTGTTTAATTGCCTTTTTTATCAGATTTTCAAATCCTTTTTGATGTTCGGGAGAAACGGTCAGATGAATTTTGACAACACCCGACGGATTTACAGCATATCCGGCTCCCTCCGCAAGATGTTCTTCAACAGCCGTCCTGTTGTATGTTTTATAGCGGTGAAACTTGAGCATTCCTTTGGGCAGGTTGCCATAATTCAATCCGCTTTCAGTCAGAAGCCCAGCCAGGATCACATGATATTCATGGCGCCTGATCAGCTCAGCAATAGTTTTTCCGGTTTTAAGCAGGGCATGGGACAGATCCTCACAAAAGGCAAAATCGTCAATCCGGTCGAAAAATTCCTTTATATGCTTGTAAGCATCTTTGGTTAAGGTTTTTGCATCAAAGTTCGCCTGCTTAAAAGATTCATCAAATTCAAAAAGGGCTTTAAACATACGGCTGGCAGCTCCTGATGCGGGAACAAATTTTGTCACATCAAGGTTTTCTGCTGATGTATATACCGCTGCATACTCCTTAATTTGCTTGCTGGTCAATTGGTTTATTCCATTTTCTGCTGTGGCAGCCTTAACCAGCCGCATAAAGGGGAACTTTTGTATAAAATAGCCGATTTGCTTTTCGACTTCTTCAGGGTCCATTCCCCGTTTTTTGATTTGTTGGAGGTCTTTGTCCCTAAACATGACAAAAGGTTTTGATCCTAAGTTAGTAAAAATTATCCAATTATAGTCAGAACAAGCTCACGACTTCCTCCATATTCCCGAAATTCACATAAATAAATTCCCTGCCAGATACCCAGGTTTAACCGGTGATGGGTTACAGGAATAGTAACGGATTGACCCAGCAGCGATGATTTGATATGGGCAGGCATATCATCATCACCTTCCAGCGTGTGTGTATATAAAGGATCATTTTCAGGAACCAGCTTACTGAAAAAGCCGCTGAAATCAAGCCTTACGGAAGGATCAGCATTTTCATTAAGGGTCAGTGCAGCCGATGTGTGTTTCAGGTGCACATGTACGATTCCGGTTTCCGGCAATTGGTCGAGGTGCTTTTCAATGCTTTGGGTTATCAAATGAAAGCCTCTTTTGAAAGGCCCGATTTTTATTTCTTTCTGTTGTACCATGCGGTTTTGTTGATGAGATACTGAACTGCAACTCACCATTAAAAATAATGAAAATAATTATTCCTGTGATGTACTGTTCAATATTTTGACTATTTTTGAATCCCTTGTGATGGTATGGACGTATTAATTTGACGGACAGAATGTAAGGATATCCTGATGGAGCGAAGTATTGCATTATTCATTTTTTTTCAGATAATAGCTTTTTCCGGTTTGGCCCAGGAAAAAAAACTCATTCAGCTTAACGGCAGAATAATCAATGAGCTGCTTGAGCCTCTTCCGTTTTCACACATCCTCATTATGAATAGTTACAGGGGCGCCATTACCAATACCGACGGGCGTTATTCCCTGGTAGTTGAAGAAGGTGATACGGTTCTGTTTTCTTCTGTAGGTTACAAACGCAAATATCTCAGAATGCCTGAATCTTTGTCCAGACCGTTTCTTCAACTGGATATTTTACTGGAGACCGATACCATTATGATCAATGCGGTTGAGATCTATCCCTGGAAATCATATGATGAATTTAAGGAAGCATTTGTTAACCTGAAATTACCGAACGATGATATGGAAAGAGCAAGGAGGAACATAGCCCTGCTGCGGACACAGATCATCATGGACCATGATCCCGATGCCCGGGAGAATTTCAGCCATGTAATGGAACAACAATACCGTCAGACTTTTACCCAGGGACAGAATCCCAGTTACCAGCTTTTCAATCCCTTCGCATGGGCTAAATTTTTCGAAGCTTTAAAAAGGGGAGATTTTAAAAGCAAAAAGAATAAATCATATAATAAATAGGCGATACCGGCAATATATCATCACTATATTTGTTAATATTATTGCTTTGTCACTCTGAATGCGAAAATACATCTTTGGTATAGGGTCTTTTTTACTGAGCATTGTTTTGTGTCCGGTCATGGCGCAGGAGTTTGGCATAGTAAAGGGAACTGTTTCCGATGAAAATAAACTGCCTGTTTTAGGAGCCAATATTATTGATATTGCGGAGAAAACCGGTGCTGTTACCGATGCATCAGGTTACTTTGAACTCCGCATTCCGGCCGGGAAGGAGGTCTCTATAGAGATCTCATTCCTGGGTTACAGAAAAGTAACGGAAACCATTATCCTGAAGCCCGGTCAGGTTTTGGAAATGAACCCGCAACTGGAACCTGCTCCTGAAATACTGGATGAAGTAGTCATTGAAAGCAAATTTGAAAAAGCCGGTTCTCTGCAACGCATCAGTATTAAATCGGTTGACAATATCCCAACGCCTTCCGGGGGCATCGAATCCATTCTGGTGACCCTGGGAGCCTCCACACGGAATGAGATGAGCTCCCAATATTCAGTGAGGGGAGGCAATTTTGATGAAAACCTTATTTATGTTAATGATATTGAGATCTACCGGCCGCTTCTGATCCGATCAGGCCAGCAGGAAGGATTGAGTTTTATCAATTCCTCCATGGTCTCTTCCATACAGTTTTCGGCCGGCGGTTTTGAAGCTCAGTACGGAGATAAAATGTCTTCTGTACTGGATATTAAATATAAACGACCCTCACAATTCGGCAGCAGTATTTCGGCCAGTTTGCTGGGAGCCAATATTCACCTGGAAGGAGCTTCAAAAGACCAGCGGTTCACCCATATCTCCGGACTCCGTTATAAAACAAACCAGTACCTGCTCAATGCACTCCAGACTGAAGGGGATTACAAGACACGGTATCTCGATTTCCAGACCTACCTTACCTATGATCTGACAAAAAAAATTGAGGTCAGCCTCCTGGGCCATATTTCCCGGAATCAATACAACGTAATTCCCAGGGAGAAGAAAGTTGAGTTCGGGACCTACCAGGAAGTGATGGAACTTACCATATTTTATGAAGGTCAGGAAAAGGATGCATTCAATACATACATGGGCGCCATGACGCTGAACTATCAGCCGGTTAAAAATATGTCACTGAAACTGATCGGCTCAGTTTTTAATACCAGCGAATCAGTAAGTTATGACATACTTGGGCAATACTGGATAAACCAGCTGGACAATACGGTCGGTTCGGAAACATCAGGCGACAGCATACTGAACATTGGCGTGGGTACCAACCTTCAGCATGCCCGCAATTATCTTGACGCATACGTGTATAACATTTCTCACAGAGGTTCGCTGTATTTCGGGAACAACAATCTGAAATGGGGATTATCCTGGCAGCGGGAACGGATATTCGACCGTATAAGGGAATGGGAAATGCTTGATTCAGCCGGTTACATGGTGCCCAATTCCGATGAGACCATCCAGATGTACGATTTCACGGCAAGCCGGAACAGACTCTTTTCCAATCGTTTTTCTGGTTATGTTCAGCATGTGTTCAATGGCAGTAATGCCTTTGCGGAATGGTTCCTCTCAGGGGGTGTAAGATTTCATTACTGGGATATCAACAACCAGATGCTGGTCAGTCCCAGGCTGATGATCACCTTAAAGCCTTACTGGGAAAGGGAGGTAAGCTTTCATGCAGCGGCGGGGCTTTATTATCAGCCTCCTTTTTACAATGAACTGGTGGATCCTTATGGAAATCTGTTCCGGGATCTTCCTGCACAGGAATCAATCCATTACCTGCTGGGATCTGAATATCATTTCATGGCGCTGGACCGTCCTTTCATATTCACCATGGAAGTCTATTATAAGTATCTGGCACATTTGATCCCCTATGTGAGCGAAGATGTGGCTATCCAGTACATGCCCATGTACCATGCAAGAGGTTATGCCACGGGCATCGAATTCAAGATAAACGGCGAATTTGTCAGGGATGCTGAATCATGGGCAACCTTATCGGTCATGGATACCCGGGAAGATGTCTATCTTGACTATCATGTGGAACCCGACGGTACCGTGATCTATCCCGGTTATTATCCCAGGCCGAACAACCAGCTGATCAACTTCGGACTTTTCTTCCAGGATTACTTTCCGAATAATCCCGATTACAAGTTGCATATGACCATGTTTTACGGAGGCCGGATGAACTTTGGCACTCCTGACTATACCAGGCCCAGCCTGAGCAAGGAATTCACCCTTAAACCATACCTGCGCATCGATATCGGATTATCAAAATCCCTGATAAGCAGAAAAAGAAACAACGTTTCAGGCATGTTTTCAAAATTTAAGGATGCCTGGATCAATTTCGAGATTTTTAATCTTTTTAATTTCCGAAATGAGGCTTCCATACAATGGGTGCAGGTGGTCCAAAACCAGGAAGGCTACCCCAATACGTTTGGCGTACCCAATAACCTTACCGGTATACTGTTTAATCTGAAAATTTCCGCTCGGTTTTAAGTTTAAAATTTTAAATTTGCATTTCTTTTAATTCCTGCTTTTTATCATAATTTTTTGTATAAAAATGAAATATTATTGTAACTATATACAATAGTTTAATATCATTCATTAATCTAACACAACTTCAAATGACCCGGACAAGTCAGGATTACATTCAGCTGGAAAATGATTTTGGTGCACATAATTACCATCCGCTGCCGGCTGTGCTAAAAAAAGGAAAAGGAGTTTTTTTATGGGATGTGGAAGGAAAGAAGTATTATGATTTTCTTTCAGCATACTCAGCGGTCAATCAGGGCCATTGTCATCCCAAGATCATAAAGGCTTTACGAAAACAGGCCAAAAAGCTGACCCTCACCTCACGGGCATTTTATAATGACTGCCTGGGTAAATTCGAAAAGTACATTACCGAAATACTGGGGTATGATAAGGTTTTGCCAATGAACAGCGGCGCGGAAGGTGTTGAGACCGCATTAAAACTTTGCCGCAAATGGGCCTATGGAGTAAAAAAGATTCCCGAAAATGAATCCGTTATTATTGTCTGTCAGGAGAATTTTCACGGAAGGACCATTACCATCATCTCCATGTCAACCGACCCCAGTTCGTATAAAGGATTCGGCCCCTATACGCCCGGATTCAAGGTTATCCCATACAGCAACCTGAAGGAACTGGAGAATGCACTTAAAGATCCCAACGTAGCCGGCTTTCTGGTTGAGCCCATCCAGGGCGAGGCAGGAGTCTTCGTGCCCGAAGACGGTTATCTGAAAACTGCCTTTGACCTCTGCAAAAAGAACAACGTATTGTTCATCGCCGATGAAGTACAAACCGGGCTGGGAAGAACAGGAAAGATGCTGGCCTGCGATCATGAAGGAGTAAGACCCGATATACTAATTCTTGGCAAAGCATTGTCGGGTGGCGTCATGCCTGTGTCCGCAGTGCTTGCCGATAACGACATAATGCTGTGCATCAAGCCGGGTGAGCATGGTTCCACTTTTGGCGGAAATCCCCTTGCCTGTAAAGTTGCCATCGCAGCACTGAAGGTGCTGAAAGATGAACGGCTGGCCGAAAATGCAGACCGGTTGGGCAAGATCTTCAGGAATGAAATGAAGAAACTCGAACAGGAACATGAAATGGTTGAGCTTGTGCGTGGCAAAGGCCTGCTGAATGCGGTTGTGATCAAACCCAGGAATGGGAAAACAGCCTGGGATATTTGTTTGGCGTTAAAAGAAAACGGCCTGCTGGCAAAACCTACGCATGAACATATTATCCGGTTTGCACCACCCCTTGTGATCACCGAAGACCAGATCATGGAGGCTGTAGAAATCATTCATGATACACTGAAGAGTTTTAAATAACCCCTGGATGATCATGTAAAACCCGGTTCGCCGGTTTTTTTTTTATTTTGCACGGTAGGTTTAATGACTGTATACAGACCTTTATTTCTGCAAATTACTATAACCTTAATGGATTTATTACGTTACATATTTTGCAAACCAGATGATGATTTGTTAGTTTTGAAAATATGTAACCCTGCTGATCAACTAATTTTCGGACCCGGACCATGAGTTATAAAGTATTAGTGGTTGATGATAATGAGGCCAATCGTGAACTGATCAATGGCATTCTGCGCACAGCCGAAGATAAATACGAGGTCTTGATGGCCGAGAATGGCAAAGTTGGTTACGAAATGGCTGTGAAGGAACAGCCGGACGTTATTTTTATGGATATGAAAATGCCTGTGCTCGATGGAATCGAAGCCATGAAGTTATTGCAGGCAGAAGAAACTACAAAAAGAATCCCCGTTATCGTCGTTACCGCTTTCAATACACCTGAAAACCTTGAAAATGCATTTAAGGCAGGGGCTTTTGATTACATAACCAAACCCATTTCGATCGGTGAACTTAAATCAAGGGTCAGTAAGGCTATCACTGTTGTTGAATCGTTCCGGATTGCCCAGGAAAAAATTGATAAAGTGGAAGGAGAGAAACTTGAGCTGGAGAAAATTGCCATGGTTTCTGATAGCACACCTTTCGCATTTCTCATCGTCAAAATAAACGGGGAACTTGAATGGGCCAACGAAGGCTTTGAAAAAGTCCATGGCTACAAACTGGATGATTATAAATCCAGTTTTGGCAACACTATTTTTAGCCTCACCCATGCCCCTGATATCGTAAATATTTTTAACCGCTGCCTGAAAAACAGAGTTCCCGTTGATTTCATCAGCAAGATTAAATCGAGGAAGGGAGAGGAAAAGTGGATACAAACCTTCATTAATCCGCAGATCAATGCCAGTGGCGGAATCGATAAATTGCTGGTCGTTGAAATTGATATCAGCGTTTTCAAACATAAGGAGGAGCAATTAAATGAACAATACCGCAAGATGCGGGAGATCAGTCAGAATCTTGAAAAGGCCAATACCCTGCTGGGCGAACAAACGCTTGAGATAAACCGCCAGAAAAGACAAATCGAAGATGAACAGGAGAAATCTGAGAAACTGCTGCTGAATATCCTCCCCTTTGAGATCGCGCGCCAGCTTAAATCCAAAGGCCGTGCAGGAACCCGACAGTATAAGCTGGTCAGTGTTCTTTTTGCGGATTTTAAGGGTTTTTCCACCATCAGCAAGAGCCTCGAACCAAAAGACCTGGTTAGTATCCTGGACTCGTATTTTGCAAAATTTGATGACATCATTGGCAAACACTACCTGGAGAAAATTAAGACCATCGGTGATGCCTACATGTGCGCGGGAGGATTACCCTTAAGCAACAAAAGTAACCCTATTGACGCATTGCTTGCCGGACTTGAGATTCAGCAATATATGAACAGCCTTAATGATTCAAAAGTATTGAATAACCTTTCGGTCTGGGAACTGAGGCTCGGCATCCATACCGGTCCTGTTGTAGCAGGGGTGGTTGGAAGGAAAAGAGTTGCCTATGACATCTGGGGCGATACGGTCAATATTGCCAGCCGGATGGAACAGTCAGGCTATGTCGGCATGGTGAATATCTCAGGCGCCACATACGAATACATTAAAGACTTCTTTGACTGCAATTACCGCGGAAAAATTGAAGCCAAGAACCTGGGTAAAGTCGATATGTATTTTGTTGACCGCATAAAACCTGTTTATTCAGCTGATAAATTAGGCATTGTGCCTAACGATGAATTCATCAACCAGATAAACAAATTATAGCAGATTTCAGGTTCCGGCCTGAAACCACCAATAAGGAAATCAGAAAAGGGTATTATCTCGTTCTTACCACGGTCTTTTCGCCTATCCAGCAACCCACCGTATAACTCATCCCGTTGCTGTAACTATTGAAAAATGCCTCTTCCTTTGTCGGGAAATAAGCGGAATATTTGGCTATGTATTCATTGGCCTTTTCTGTCAGGGCAGGATCCGTATTTTTTGCTTTGATAAACATATCAACAGCGGCCCAGAAAACGGAACCCCTTTCAAATGCATTGCTGCCACATGCTGAACTTGACATCGCATAAGCCATACCAATGACCATATAAGGATCGCCAAAGGCGGGATTTAATTCAGCAGCCTTCAATGCGTTCGTTCTGCAGATCGTATGCTCACCCTGCTGCTCGGCAATCAGACTCAGCTTATAAAAGTATGTAGCCTTGATCTTGTTATCAGTTTCAAGTTCTGTCGCCTGACTATAATAATAGGAAGCCTTTTCAAGATTATTTTGTGTTTCGAATATCCTGGCAATGTTATAGGCAGCATTCGCGGAGGGTTCAATTTTATATAATGATTCTGAAGACTTTGCAAATAAAGCAGATGCTGTACAGTTTTCCCTGTCAAAAACACGCGTGATCCTTTTCAGCATCTCCACATCAGTGGGATTTTTTTCGTATCTGGACGTAAAAATCTCGTCAAGCATGGAACAACTGGCGGCTCCGCTCTCAGAAAATATCTTTTCAACACTTTCACTGGCTGCCTTGAGGGTTGCCGTGTCTTTTGATTTTGACTGGGCAAGATAATCGGTCACCTGAAGATAGATCGATACCAGATCTTCCGCTGATCGCTGATTGTTTTTATACATGACGTTGGTCGACTGAAGAAAGGTCACCAGCACCGCCTCTTCCGAATTTTCCTTTTCAAGCTCAGCTGATTTGCTGAGACATTGATGCGCTTTTTCAATTTCTTCCGGACGGTATCGCAATATGTCAATGCCTTTTCGGCCGCAGACATATCCTTCCTGCCCGAAATGCTCAATCCGTTTATCATACAGCATTAACAAGGTGTCTACGAATTGCTGCTTTATGGCATTATCGGAAGCATTTTCAATCTTGTGTTTTAAGATTCTGGCCCCCATCACATAAATATTCTTGCTGGCCTTTGGACAGTTAACAAAACATGAACGCCATGCATCATATGCATAATCAAACATATTGATCCTGTAAAACTCACTCATGGTCGACAGATTGCTGGCACAGGTAATTCTTGTAGTACTGTCCCTGCCATATGCAGGATTACTGGCAAAATCACGCTGCGCCATCAGCACGTTCATAGTGCACAGCAAAACCATCATTATTAAACCATCCTTATGGGTACCGAAAATCTTAACAAATTGTCTCATCATTAATTCATTTTAAAGTATGCAAGTTTAATATTTCATTTTAAGTAAAACAAAAATCAAGCCAACTAATGCTTATGTTTTTTGCTAAATTCTGACAGGATAGGAATTACAGCCACAATGTTTTATATACGTTTTACGGGTTCAGTGTGTTACAGTCGCCTTTCAGGATTTGACCTGACCCTTCCTTTTATGGATGAACAATAGGTGGAATCAGTTGTTACCACAGAGGCAAACAGCTATAGTTTAATAAAATACCAATAAAAACGATGGTATAATTTAATTTAATGCCTATCTTTAAGCACAAGATGAAATAAAATTGAGGTAGAACTATTCTGAAGGGACTATGGAGCCGAAATATGATTTAAGTCTGTTAAAAAAGCTTTCCAATAATGATGAGGTATTCATTGTGGATATGCTGAATACTTTTAAACGAACCGCTGGTCCGATTATTGAAAGAATGGAACATCTGATTGCTGTTAAACGATTTGATGCATTGGGCAGGGAAGCCCATAAATTTATACCCGGTGTTTCTTTTCTGGGCATTAAGTATCTGGAATCTGACCTGCTGAAAATTGAAGAAAACGCAAAAACAGGTCATGATCTTGACAAGATGGAAGAACTGGTCAGCCAGGTAAAAACCAAGGTTAAGGAATTAATGGATGCTTTTGAACAAGACTTCAAATTAAATCAATGATAAAATGAAAGTCCTTATAGCAGAGGATGATCCTTTGACATCAAAAGCTATCGAACATCGGCTGAGGCTCGATAATTACCAGATTCATACCGCTTTTAATGGAAAAAGGGCTATTGAGATGCTTAAAAAGGAGGATTACGACCTGCTCCTGGTAGATATACACATGCCTTTCAAAGGCGGGTTGGAAATCATTGATTTTGTAAGGAATGAATTGAATAAAACCATGCCCATTGCTGTGGTAAGCCGGATTGGAATATCTGAAACCGTGCGTAAAGCCTTTGAGATGGGAGCGGATGAATACATTACCAAACCCTTTGATCCTGATGATCTTTCCAGGAAGATCAAGCAAATGCTGAATAAAACCTGATCAATCTGTTGTTAATTTAACCCGCCGGATGCCAGAAGAAATTCTCCGAATCCTGATCATTCAACCTGATATTGTTTGGAAAAATACCATTGAAAATCTCCGGAAGTATACCGGTATGCTCCATTCATATCAAAAACCGGTTGATCTCATATTATTGCCGGAAATGTTCACTACCGGATTTTTGTCTACACCCGGAGATATCCCCCTTGATATGCAGGATGAAGCCGTTGCATGGCTAAAAAACAATGCCGTTAACGGCCATTGTTCCATAGCCGGAAGTTTGATCATACGTGAGAATGATAATTATTACAATAGGTTGATGTGTGCTAATCCTGCTTCTGAAACCGACTTGTACGATAAACTGTATTTGTTCCGCATGACCGGGGAGGATTAATATTATGCCCGGGGAACAAAAAGGATTATCAGCCATATCAATGGCTGGAGAGTATGCTGGCAGATCTGTTATGATCTTCGTTTTCCGGTATGGAGCCGTAACCGGAATGATTATGATGTGCTGGTATATGTCGCTAACTGGCCCGCACAGCGGAGTGATGTCTGGAAGACACTGCTGAAGGCCAGGGCTATTGAAAACCAGTCCTATGTTATTGGTGTTAACAGGGTAGGGAAGGACGGTAATGATATTGAATACATCGGTGAATCGTCCGTTATAGATCCCAGGGGCAATCTGTTAAATAGCCTTACTGCAGGGGATGAGAAATTGATCAGCGCAGAACTCAAATATTCATCCTTGCTGGATTTCAGAAAAAAATTCCCGGTTCTGCAGGATGGAGACAATTTCACGATTGCCTGATCCCGGCTTAGTTAACAACAAGCGCCATCATTCCCGCCACAATCAGAGCAGCCTTCACAGCCACTGGCGTGGTGGACGTGTCCATGCGTTTTTTCTTCTTCTGTAGCCTGCCGGATATCCACAATCTCTCCTGCGAAAAAAAGATTATTGCCTGCCAGCGGATGGTTGAAATCCATGGTAACAGCATCGGCTGATATTTCTTTGACGATGCCGTTCAGTTTATTTCCGTTTCCATCCTGCATGGGGATATGGTTTCCTTTTTTTACCAGTTCATAATCAACGCTGCCATTGACCTCGAAAGCTTTCAGCGGCACATTGACCACGGCATCGGCAGTATAATCCCCATAGGCATCCTCGGAAACTAGAGAAAAATTAAATTTATCACCCGGCTTCAATCCTGCAAGATGATCCTCAAATTTTGGTAGCAGAGAACCTGAGCCGAAAAGAAACGTCAGCGGAGCATCCTGGGTAAGGGATTCTATTATTTTTCCATCCGATTTGTCAATCCTGAGCTCGTAGGTGAGCGATACAATTTTGTTTTTTGAGATTATCATATGAAATTAAGTTGAAAAATTAATACTTGTTTATTATTGTCGACTCCTGTTTTAGTCCTGCAAAGAAATAAAATTCCGGAACATGAGAGAACGGATCAGGGAATAAATTCATTATAAATAACACAAATAGCTCGTAGTCATTAATTGTTAATTGTTAATTGTTAATTGCTCATTGTTCATTGCTTCTGAACAATTCAATTACCGTGATTTCCGGTGACATGCCAATCCTTCCCGGGAAACCAATGGTCCCCAGTCCCCGGTTTATATATAAGTATTGGCCTTTATCCCTGTAAAGGCCGTTCCATTTTTTATAAAAAAACTGCGACGGACTCCAGCTGTAACCGTTAATCCTGATGCCAACCTGACCGGCATGTGTGTGTCCTGATAGCGTAAGCTGAATATTGGTCTTACCTGCAACCTCGGCATCCCAATGGGAGGGATCATGGGAAAGAAGTATTCTAAAAGGAGCTCCGTTAGCTGATGCCATCGCCCTTTTCAGGTCCCCGTATTGTTTAAACGGAGGCTTGCCCCAGTTTTCCACCCCCATGATGACAATGGAATCATCCTTACTGGTGATGGCCGCAGATTCATTTAATAACAAGCGGAATCCCATTCGTTTATAAAGGTCTGAAAGCAGGTCCATGTTGGCCTGCTTTTCTTCAGCATTTGCCCACTGCCAGTAATCCCCGTAATCATGATTGCCCAGAATTGAATATTTCCCGTATTTTGCACTGAGACTGGCTAACAATTCCTCCCATCCCACAGCCTCTTCGCTAAAACTATTCACCAGATCGCCGGTAAACACAATGAGATCAGGCTTTTGATTATTAACCAGGGCCAGCGCCCTGGCTGTCCTGCCTTTCTTGTTGTACAGGCTTCCCAGATGAAGATCCGATATCTGCACAATTTTTAGTCCGTTAAAACCTGCCGGCAGGTCGGGTAACTCCAACCGGACGTTTTCAATTTTGTAATTGAATCGACCGAAGGTCATTCCATACAAAATGGCCAGAAAAGGCAAAGCAGCAGCGATCAGACCGGCAACGGATAAAAAGTGAATGCGCGTAACCGAACGGCTGCCTGAATCGGTGAGATTGACTATAGCCACCGCTGCCTTTGCCATTAAATGATAGATATCCTCGGTAAGGTGAAAGGCGATGAACACCAGCTTGGGTAAATAAATCAGCATAAAGATCCCGGCGAAGAAGTAAAAGCCGGCAAAGATACCGGGCCTTCGATCGGTGAAATTAAACCGGGTAATAAGCCAGATGGATCCTATAAAGATTGCCGTGATTCCGAAATATATCAAAGGAATATACCAATAGCCCTGAAAAAACCGGGGAAAGGTTCTCAGCAATCCCTTGTAGGCATATAGATCTATCAGTAAAATTGCAATGGTCAGTATCAGGCTTATTTTGTTCATCCTTTGATTCATATTTAGCAATCAGGTTACCCTATATGACGCAACTTTCATTATCTTATTGCATCTGTTGAATTAACCCGAAACCGGGTAAAAGGTTCACGGATTTTGCCGTACCGGCAACAGTTGCCTGAAAAAAAACTGTAACAGATCATACCAAATGATTATGGAAAACCGTTTGAAAAATAGTTAATTCTTGCTAGTTTCGTGTAAGAAACTAAACTAAAATATGCTGATTATGAACCCTATTATAAAGCGGTTTTCCATTGTTTACATCCTGTTGGTCATGGGTGTTTTCCCCGTTATATCTCAGATTCGTGTTGGCATCAGGGCAGGAGTCTATTCAACCCGTATCAAAGCCGATGATTTCAGATCGGGTGGCAAACTGATCCGATTTAATGGAGATTCTAAAATGGGCTATCATTTGGGTGTTGTAACACAGTGGGAATATCATCATGTATTTCTTCAACCCGAGCTTTTATTCTGCAGCATCCGCAATGATATATACATTGATGGGTCCGGAGATGAAGAACTTACGGAATTGGAACTGAATAAAATTGATCTGCCCGTAATGGTCGGATATAAATGGGGTTCGTTAAAAATTGAGGCTGGACCGGTAGCTTCAATTTTGATCAATGACAAGTCGGAGCTGAATGATTTAACCGGTTACGATCTTTTGCTTAAGAGATCCACCATTGGTTATCAGGCAGGATTCGGATTTGACGTCTCCCAACTGTCACTTGACTTTAAATATGAGGGCAGTTTAAGCGGCCTTGGTGATGGCATTGAGGTTGGTAATGAAGTATATGAATTTGATGCCCGTGCCAGCCAGCTCATATTCAGTATAGGTTTGTTTTTCTAGCCAACATTAAAACCAAAGCTTTGTGTTATACTATTAAGATCAATCTTACCCGTGAAGAGATCGAAAAACGCTTCCGGGCTACCCTGGAACAACCTGAGCTGTTTTCACCCGGGGACAGGATCAATGCATTCTCGCTTCCTGCAGTTCCGGTGATAGACGACAGGAGTCCTGACCATATCAGTTTTTATATCTGGGGACTTATCCCTTTCTGGGTTAAGGATGCTGAAACGGCTGATGCGTTAAGGCGCAGAACTTTCAATGCCAAAGCTGAAACCCTCGCCGAGAAACCCTCATTCCGTAATTCCTTCAAAACAAAACGATGCCTTGTACTGACCAATGGATTTTATGAATGGCAAACCCTGGGCAAGGAAAAAATACCGTATTTAATGGGCCTGAAAGGACAACATGCATTTGCGCTTGCCGGATTATATGATACATGGACAAATCCGGTTGACGGTAAAAAGCTGAACACCTTCACGGTGATCACCACCCGCGCCAACCCAAGAATGGAAGAAATCCATAACCTGAAGAAACGCATGCCGGTGATACTGCCCCCTGAACGTGAAAAACAATGGTTATTGCATGACCTTCCTGCCCTGGAAATAAATTCCCTTTTCGAACCTTATCCGCAGGAATTAATGACTTTTGAGAAAATAGAGAAACGACCCATTATTTCCGGTAAGTAACCGGGTCAATTGAAGCACGGTTCCATCCGAGCAGAAATCGCTTTACTTTTTCCGGATCATATCCCTTATCCAGTTCAAGATACCCTGTATCCTGGGTGTGAAGGCGGTTTCCCTGTCCGTCCAATATCACAAGCACAGGAAAACCAAAACGCTGGGGATAACCCAGTAAAGCCATAACATCCGGATTTTTGTTCTCTTTGCTGTAATTGATCCTGACGGTTATATAGTCGGCTTTGATAATCGAGTCGATAACGGTTTCTGATCCGAAAAATCCGTGAAGCTTTACACACCAGGGGCACCAGTTTCCGCCCACCTGGACCAGCACATGTTTGTTCTCCTGCCCGGCCAGCTGAATGGACTGTTGAAGGTCGTGCCCGGCATCAGCTTCCGGATCATAAATCTGTATCTTCTCCTGGGCATATAGTCCGATGCTCAAAGCGATTAACAGGACAAATAGCGTTATTCTCATAAAAAATTACGATTTACTTTTATCCAATTTATATAATATAGAATATAGAATCAAGAGACAGGAATAGACTGTATGACCTGCCTGCCTGCAGGCTGCATGACTTAACAACGAATTACCGGTTACCGTTTACTTTTTTTTGCCTCCTGCTTCCTTCTTGCTTAAATTCCCCCTTCAGCTGCTTTACCCATTCCCTGATCTTCTGGTTAATCTGCTTTCCCTGATTTTCAAAATCCAGTGCCAGTCCCGTAAACTTATCGCCACGCAGCGCTTTCGACCGTTCAAACTGGTATCCGTCTGCTGAAGTATATCCAACGATGGTGGCCCCGCATTTCTCTAAAATCCCTGCCATTATGCCAAGCCCATCAACGAAATTCTCCGGATATCCCTTCTGATCGCCATTGCCGAAAAGGGCAATTTTTCTACCTTTTAAATTAAGACCTTCGAGTGCAGGAACAAACTCATCCCAGTAATTGGGAAGTTCCCCGTCAAACCAGGTTGGCACTCCCAGTATGTAATTTTTGTATGACGTAAACTGCTCAGGAGTGATGTTTTCGACATTTACCATCGCTATATTTTCCGGGCCGAATTCCGCAGCAATTTTTTTGGCTGCCAGTGATGTCTTATTGGTGCTAAAGCTAAAACATAGCGCTATCTTATTCATAGAATCGACATTACAATTTAATAATTCAATAATTCTTTTACTGCTTCGAGAATCCTGTCGGAGTTGGTTAATATGGCCTTTTCAAGGATCCGGTTGAATCCCACAGGGGTAAAGGCCGATCCGACACGTTTTACAGGGCCATCCAGATATTCAAAAGCCTCCTCACCGATCATGGCTGCCACTTCGCCCCCGAAGCCTCCAAAAATCTTATCTTCATGGACCACCAGTGCTTTCCCTGTTTTCTTTATGGAATCCAGGATGGTATCCTTATCCAGGGGAGAAAGTGACCGAAGATCGACCACTTCGGGTTCAGCACCTGTCTCCCTGGCTATTTTTTCTGCCGCTTCAAGGCACATATGGGTGGTATTTCCATAGGTGATAATGGACAGATCCCTGCCTTCTCTGCGAATGCGGGCTTTGCCGAAAGGAACTTCAAAATCTTCAGGTATTGGAGTGGCAGCTACAGGAGCGTTATAGAGTGCTTTGGGCTCAAGGAACATGGTAAGCCCCTCGGAACGGATGCTGGTGCGCAACAGACCGGCTGCATCATCGGCAAATGAAGGATAGACGACCCTCACACCCGGGAATGTGGTCAGCACGGCTTCAATGTTTTGAGAATGATACAACCCGCCCCCTATATAACCTCCGGAAGCCAGTCGTATCGTTACATTGGGAGAAAACTGCCCCTTGGTTCTCCAGTACTCGTGCGTTGCCTCAACAAATTGTTCCATGGCAGGCCAGAAATAATCGGCAAATTCCGCACCCTCAATAACCAGCCTGATGTTTTTATTGAGCCGTGACATTCCGTTGGCAGTACCCACGATAAAATCCTCTGCAATTGGTGCATTGAAAACGCGTTCTTTTCCGAATTCCTGCTGCATACCTTTGGAGACGTTGAATATACCCCCCTTTTCCTTATAGGCGATATCTTGTCCCCACATAAAGGTGTCAGGATTACGCCGGAATTCCGTTTTCAGGGTTTCATTAAGTGCTTCGATCAGCTTCTTCCTGGGACCGTCAAATGAGTGAATCCCATCAGGATATTTCCCGCTGTTGTATGGCTTGGGCACAACAAAGTCGAAGATGGAAGCCGGCGTGGGATCCGGAGCGGCCATAGCCTTTTTATGCGATTCTTTGACTTCCTGCTTTACATTTTCCTCTATCCCCGCGAGTTCCGCTTCGGTAAATCGGTTGTAACGGATCAGTAACCGCCTGAATTTGCCCAGCGGATCATATTCGCTCACATAATTAAGCTCATAATCATCCCGGTACAGTTCATGCCTGTCGGAGTTGGAATGTGAATGAATGCGGATGCAGTTGGCCTGAATAATGGCAGGTTTCTGATTTTTCAATACCCAGGCCTTGGCTTCGGCCATGGCATTCATGGAATCAAAGACGTCCTTTCCGTTGCAATGAATTATCCTGAGGTTTTTCAATCCTGAGAAATTATCTGCGACCTTTCGGTTTGCTGTCTGATCGGCCTTGGGAACTGAGATGCCGTAGCCATTATCCTGAAAAACAAAAATTACAGGCAATTGCTCCCTTGACGCGCCATTAATGGCTTCGTAAACATATCCCTCCGAGACTGATGATTCACCCTGGGAGGAAATGGCCACACCTTTTTTATTATACTTCTTTATTCCCCTGGCAACACCAACCGCGTGCAGGGTATGATTCCCCGTATTGGAAGATACATTGTGAATATTCCAGGCAGGTTTGGCAAAATGATTTGACATATGCCTCCCGCCGCCGGCAACGTCATTGTCTTTCGATATGCCGTTGCAGATAATTTCTTCGGAGGTGAGGCCGGCTGACAGGCAGGTCAGCATATCACGATAATAGGGGAAAAGATGATCGGCGGAACGGTCAAATACCTGGCCTATAGCAAGCTGTATACCGTCATGGCCTGCATAAGGGGCATGATATGACCACCCAATGGCCTGTTTCAGGTAATTCGGTGCACGGTCATCCAGTACCCTCCCAAGCACCATGAGACGGAACCAATGAGCCAGGGTTTTTTTATCCGTTATCTTAATATTATACTTTACAGGAACTTCCATTATGTTAAAATTAAATGATCATTATCCAAATCGTTTTAAAGGGTGCGGCTCCCATCGAACGCTTCCAGCAGATCGGCAATACGGCGAAGGAATGCCCCGCCCATAGCGCCGTCAACAACCCGGTGGTCATAGGATAGCGACAGGATCATCTTGTGACGGATGGCAATAACATCTCCAGTGGGTGTTTCCAGCACGGCCGGTTTTTTTTCAACGGTGCCCGTAGCCAGAATGGCAACCTGGGGTTGATTGATGATCGGGGTCCCGGCAATATTCCGGAAAGTCCCGAAATTGGAAATGGTGAAAGTGCCACCCTGAATATCATCAGGCTTTAGCTTATTCGACCTTGCATCCGTGGCAAGCCGGTTCATTTCAATGATGATGCCCAGCAGGCTTTTCTGGTCGGCATTACGGATTACCGGCACAATGAGGTTCCCGGTTGGCAGGGCTACGGCAATTCCAATATTCACATCCCTGCGGAGTATTATGTTGTCCCCGTCCACGGAGGCGTTAACACCGGGGTATTCTTTCAGGGCTTTTGCCACAGCTTCAATAAAGACCGGCATAAATGTCAGCTTCTGTTTCTCGCGTTGCAGAAAGCTGTCTTTCATCCGTTCACGCCATAATGCAAGATGGGTGACATCAGCTTCCACAAAATTGGCCACATGGGGTGAAACCTGCTTTGAGAATACCATGTGCTCGGCTATCATTTTCCGGATGCGATCCATTACCACTACCTGGTCACCGGGCATCAGGGGTATGTTGCCCGAGGGCATCGACGACTTTGTCGCACCTTCTGATGCCGCACTTTTTCCCGACGACTTGCCCCTGTTTTCAACCCATGACAGCACATCCTGTTTTCTTACCCTGCCGTCCCTTCCGCTCCCTTTCATGGCATCCAACTCGGCCGGAGTGATGCTCTCCTTGCGGGCAATGCTTTGCACCAGGGGTGAGTAAAATCTTCCTGTCCCGCTGAAACCTGAAGACTCCTTTTCAATTTTTGGGGCATCATCATTTTTAATAGCTTCTTCGGATAGTGAATCAGCCTTGTCCTGTTGAACAGGATCATCGGACGATGCCGGAACATCGCCTTCCAGGTTAATGATGGCGATTGTCTCTCCGACAGGTACTTTGGCGCCTTCGGGAAACAGGACCTTGGCTATTACCCCTGCCACCGGGGATGGAATCTCTGAATCGACCTTGTCGGTTGCGATCTCAAGCAAAACATCATCCTCTTCTACTTTGTCCCCGGCCTTTTTTAGCCACCGGGTAATAGTGGCTTCCTGAATACTTTCGCCCATTTTGGGCATGACAATATTAAATGCTGCCATCCTGTTTTTGTTTCGTTTTCGAATATAGTTCTGCAAATATACAAAAACAGATTGCATGAGAAATTGTTCTGCTGCTGGTTACTCATAAATGTTTATCTTTGCCTCCTTATGGTTGAATTTAATCCTTAACAATTTCTAATATGGTCAGATCATTATTTCTTTTCATCATGGGTATTGCGTCAGTTTATGCAGGCTTTTCGCAGGACCTCAACGTGCAACTCGATACGATCGACAATTACAATGGCTGGGGTTGGAAGGCGCTGGTGGTTGACAATGAATATATTCAGCTGGTAGTCCTGCCTGAGATCGGTGGCAGGATACTCCATTACGGATTTGAGGGCGATACATACATGGCAGTCAACAATTCACAAATTAACAGAAAATATGATCCGACCACCAATCAAACTGGTCCCTGGTCCTCCTGGGGATATGGCGGATACAAGGCATGGCCTTCCCCGCAAGCTGAATGGAAACCGTCGACCTGGCCGCCCCCCCCGTATTTGGACTGGGGTAACTATACATGGGCTGTTGAGCATGCTTCGGCTGACTCGGTGATCATCTACCTGAAAAGCGGGCTGGAATCATACCGGACTCCCGGACTGACACAGTCACGCCGGATTAAGGTATATAAGACCACCAGCCGGGTCAACGACGAA
>Ga0105100_10000561_pt1 | contig 21746 bp, 20 predicted proteins | sample PPLLak12cMay2015_2_FD_87033 | JGI IMG/M metagenome (GOLD analysis project Ga0105100, IMG submission 87033) | Freshwater sediment microbial communities from Prairie Pothole Lake near Jamestown, North Dakota, USA - PPLs Lake P8 Core (1) Depth... | ecosystem: Environmental > Aquatic > Freshwater >...
CAGCGCGAGGAGCCGATCCTGCCCGACGACGACGCGGGCACGCTCGGCGCGCGTCTGGCCGAGATCGGCGCCGAGGTTCTGGTCCGGACGTTCGACATGCTCGCGGCCGGGCCCGTCGCGCCGAGGGCCCAGGACGCGAGCCTGGCGACGTTCGCGTCAAAGTTCGGCCCCGAGGACCGGGCGCTCGACTGGGCGAACCCCGCCGTGGACCTCGTGAACCTGGTCCGCGCGATGTCGCCCGAGCCCGCCGCGACGACGACCTTCCGCGGGAACGGGCTGAAGGTGTTCAAGGCGGTGGCCGTCGGGGGCCTCGGTGAGCCGGGGCGGATCGTCGAGGTGTCGAAACGGGGCATCGTCGTGGCGACCGCGGAGGGTGGGTTCCGGCCGCTGGTGGTCGCCCCCTCGGGCCGGCGCGTGATGCCGGTCGAGAGCTTCGTGAACGGCTTCCGCCCCGAGATCGGCGAGCGGCTCGGGTGAGAGCGTCCCGGCGTCCCACCCACCGCTCCCGTTCCACCCGACGCGCCCCGACGCGCCCGAGCGCGCGCTCGGTGGCGCTCGACGTGATCCGGCGCGTGACCGAGGGCGACGCGTACTCGAACCTGACGCTGCGCTCGGCGCTCGAGCGCGCGCGGCTCTCGGCGCGGGATGCGGCGCTCGCGACCGAGCTCGCGTACGGGACGTTGCGTCGGCTCGTGGCGCTCGACCACGCGCTCGGCGAGATCGTCGACCGCCCGCTCGACTCGACGCCGCATCAGGCGCTCGCCCTCCTGCGCCTGGGCGCCTACCAGATCCTCCACACGCGGATCCCACCGCACGCGGCCGTGTCCGAGACCGTCGATCTCGCACCCGAGCGACAGCGCGGGTTCGTGAACGCCGTCCTGCGGCGGCTCTCGACGCGGGAGCCACCGACGTCGGTCGGCTCCACCGTCGAGGCGATCGCGATGCGGACCGGTCTGACGGAGTGGGCGGTCCGGGAGCTGCGGTCCCTCCTGCCGGCCGATGAGGTCGAGACGGCCGCCGCTGCGCTCGCCGAGCGCGCCTCGGTGACGCTCCGCGTGAACACCTGCCGCGCCGAGGTCGAGGATCTCGAGCGCCGACTGGTCGAGGCCGGGGTGACGTCCGAGCGCGGCGGCCTGCACCCGGGCTCCCTGCTCGTCGGATCCGGCGCGCCGTCCGAGCTCCCGGGGTTCGGCGAGGGCTGGTTCGCCGTCCAGGACCAGGCGTCGTCGTTCGTCGTCACCGCGCTCGACCCCCGGCCGGGGGAGCGGGTCCTCGACGTCTGCGCCGGCCCCGGCGGCAAGTCCGGCCACGCCGGGTGCCTCGTCGAGCCCGGCGGCCTCGTGGTCGCCGCCGACCTCTCGGAGCCTCGGGCCCGGCTCGTCCGCGAGACCGCTCACCGGCTCGGCGTCCGCGGGCTCGTCGTCGTCCAGGACGGACGTCGACCCGCGCTCCGTGGGGGCTTCGACCGCGTGCTCGTCGACGCTCCGTGCTCGGGGATCGGCTCGGCGCGAAGGCGTCCCGAGCTCCTGTGGCGGGCCAGGAAGTCGGACGTCGCCGGGCTCTCGCGCCTGCAGGTGGGGATCGCGACCGCCGCGGCGGAACTCCTGGGACCGGGCGGCCGGCTCGTGTACTCGGTCTGCACGTTCCCGCGGGCCGAGACCGACGCCGTGTGCGACGCGCTCCTGCGAAGAGTCCCGGAGCTGGAGCCGGAGGCGGTCGAGGGCCCGGACGGCCCCGCCGAGCGGATCCGGCTGTGGCCACATCGGCACGGGTGCGACGGGATGTTCGTCGCCGCCTTCCGCAGGCCTCGCGGGAGCCTGTCCCGGCGGGACCCTGCCCACCGGTAACATACGCGGGATGGGCAAGCTGTCCGCCTCGATCCTTTCGGCCGACCTCGCGCACCTGGCGGACCAGGTCGAGCTGGTCGAGGCGTACGCCGACGTGGTCCACGTCGACGTCATGGACGGGCACTTCGTCCCGCCGCTCACGATCGGCTCCGTCGTCGTCGCGTCGCTCCGGCCGTACACCGATCGCGTGCTCCACGGCCACCTCATGGTGGAGGGCCCCGAGGGGCTGTTCGACGACCTCGCGCAGGCGGGGATGGACATCGTCTCGTTCCACGTCGAGGCCGTCGAGGATCCCGAGCCGGTGATCCGCAAGGCCCGCGGCGCCGGGATGGGCGTGGGCATGACGGTGAGCCCCGAGACGCCGGTCGAGCGGGTCTACCCCTACCTGGACGACCTCGACGACGTGATGATCATGAGCGTTCACCCGGGGTGGGCCGGCCAGCGGTTCATCCCCGAGGCGCTGCCGAAGCTCGAGACCGTGCGCGCCGAGCTCGACCGCCGGGGCCTGTCCGCCGATCTCGAGATCGACGGGGGCGTGAAGCTCGACAACGCGAAGCGATGCGTCCAGGCTGGCGCGACGGTGCTCGTCGCGGCCTCGGCGATCTTCCAGGCCGACGATATCGCGGCCGCGGCCCGGGACCTGAAGGCGATCGCCGAAGGGAGGGCGTGATGCCCGAGACGATCCTGGTCGTCGACGACGATCCGGACATCGCGCGGTTCGTCGAGGTGAACCTGCGCAGCGCGGGTTACGACGTGAGCGTCGCATCCGACGGCGAGCAGGCGCTCGAGCGCGCCGGACAGCTGCGACCCGACCTCGTGCTGCTCGATGTGATGATGCCGCGGATCGACGGGTTCGAGGTCGCCCAGCGGCTGCGCCGGAACCCGCAGACCGCGAACACCTCGATCATCATGCTGACCGCGAAGGCGCTCTCGACCGACAAGGTGCTCGGGCTCACCGCCGGTGCGGACGACTACATCATCAAGCCGTTCGACCCGATCGAGCTCCTCGCGCGCGTGAAGGGGACGCTGCGCCGGGCGAAGGAGATGCGGAACCTCTCGCCGCTCACCGGCCTGCCCGGGAACATCCGGATCCAGGAGGAGATCGAGCGCATGGTGCGCGAGGGCCGGGACTTCGCGGTCCTGTACTCGGACCTGGACAACTTCAAGGCGTACAACGACCAGAAGGGGTTCGTGCGCGGCGACCGCCTGATCCAGGCGACGGCCCTCATCATCCAGGACGCCGTCGTCGAGTTCGCGGGCGCGGACGGGTTCGTCGGCCACGTCGGCGGCGACGACTTCGTCGCCGTCACGCCGCCCGACGTCGCCGAGGACATCGCGAAGCGGATCGTCGAGCGGTTCGACGCCGAGATCACCGAGTTCTACGACCCCGAGGACGTCGAGCGCGGCTACGTCGAGGTCGAGGACCGCAAGGGCGTCCTGCAGCGCCTGCCTCTGGCGGGCGTCTCGGTCGGCATCGCGACGACGAGCGTCCGCACGTTCGCCCACTACGGCGAGGCGGTCTCGGTCGCCACCGAGATGAAGCAGTTCGCCAAGCGCGAGTCCGGCTCGAGCTACGCCGTCGACCGCCGCACCACGACCTAGCCGGCGCTCCTCGTCGCACCTGGAACGCACGCCGTCCGAGGGCCTATACTTCCTGGTCGAAAGCCTGTCTTCGGGGCGGGGTGCAAATCCCCACCGGCGGTGAGAGTCCGCGACCCCTCGGCGGCCAGTCGGGGGTGGACCCGGTGGAACTCCGGGACCGACCGTGAGAGTCGGGATGGGAGAGGACGGGCGGTGCCGGCCGCGGCGTGAGCCGCGCGGCTTCCTGCCCTTTCCCCGCACGACCGCCTCGGGAGGAGACGCGTGTCCGACGAGGCGTACACCGAGCGGGCCCTGGCGCTCGCGGAGCGGGGGAGAGGGCTCGTCTCCCCGAACCCCATGGTGGGCGCCGTCATCGTGGCCGATGGCCGGATCGTGGGCGAGGGCCACCACGAGGGTCCGGGCCAGCCGCACGCCGAGGTCGTCGCCCTGGGCGATGCGGGCGAGGCCGCCCGCGGGGCCACCCTGTACGTCACGCTCGAGCCCTGCGATCACCAGGGTCGCACCGGGCCCTGCACCGACGCGATCGTCCGGGCCGGGATCGCGCGGGTCGTGGCCTCGATGCGCGACCCGAACCCGATCGTGGACGGACGCGGGTTCGAGAAGCTGCGGGCCGCCGGGATCGAGGTCGTGGAGGGGGTCGACCGGGAGGAGGCCGAGCGCCTGAACGAGGCCTTCGCGAAGCACGTCCGCACCGGCCTGCCGTTCGTCGTGTGGAAGATGGCCGCGAGCCTCGACGGCAAGGTGGCCTCGCGCGACGGGACCTCGCGGTGGATCACCGGCGAGGCGGCTCGGGCCGATGTCCATCGCCTCCGCGCGGCCGCGGACGCGATCGTCTGCGGCGCCGGCACCGTGCTCGCCGACGACCCCAGCCTCACGGTTCGGATGCCCGGCTACGCAGGCCGGCCGCCCCTCCGGGTCCTCGCCGACGCGCGCGGCCGCGTCGCTGCGGCCGGCGACCTGTTCACCGACGAAGCGCCGACGCTCGTGGCCACGACGCACCTCGCGCCGGAGGAGCGGCGCCGCGAGTGGGAGGCGGCGGGCGCCGAGGTCGTGGTCTACGAGGCCGAGGGCCAGAGCGTGCCGCTCGGGCGGCTGATGGAGGACCTCGGCAAGCGCGACGTGCAGGGCGTTCTCCTGGAGGGAGGACCGACGCTCGCGTGGTCCGCCGTCGAGGAGGGCGTCGTGGACAAGGTGGTCGTCTACCTCGCGCCGAAGCTGATCGGCGGGACCGACGCGCCGACGGTGCTCGGCGGGCGGGGGTTCGCACCGATCGCGAACGCGCTCGGGCTGCGGGTCCGGGAGTTCGACCGGGTGGGCGAGGATCTGAAGGTGGAGGCGGATGTTCACCGGGATCGTTGAGGAGCGCGGCGCCGTGCGCGAGATCGGCCCCAGCCGGCTCGCCGTGGCCTGCGCCACGGTGAACGCGGACTCGGAGGTGGGCGCGTCGGTCGCCGTCAACGGCGTCTGCCTCACGGTCGTCGAGCGCTCCGAGCGGCATCTGGCGTTCGACCTGTCGGAGGAGACGCTCCGCCGCACCAGCTTCGCGAGGCTCGCCGCGGACGACCCGGTGAACCTCGAGCGGCCGCTCACGCTCTCGAGCCGTCTGGGCGGGCACCTCGTGCAGGGCCACGTCGACGGCGTCGGGACCGTGACCGGATTCCAGACCGACGAGGCGGGCGGCGCGTGGATCACGGTCGAGGCGCCGGAAGACCTCCGTCGATACCTGGTCCAGAAGGGCTCGGTGTGCGTGGACGGTGTGAGCCTGACGGTCGCCGCGCTCGACGATCGGACGTTCTCGGTCGCGCTGATCCCGCACACGCTCACCGTGACGACGCTCGGCGCGACGCGCGTCGGGGACCCCGTGAACCTGGAAGTGGACGTGATCGCGAAGTACGTGGAAGCGCTGACGGATGGGAGAGGGGCATGAGCCAGACCCGAGAAGACCTCGACCGGTCGGTGTTCGCGACGATCGACGAAGCCCTCGAGCAGATCCGCGAGGGGCGGATCGTCATCGTCGTCGACGACGCCGACCGCGAGAACGAGGGCGACTTCATCATCGCCGCCGAGAAGGTGACCCCGGAGGCGATCAACTTCATGGTCACCCACGGCCGCGGGATCGTGTGCATGCCCGTGACCGCGCAGCGGCTCGACGAGCTCGGCATCCCGCTGATGGTGAGCCGGAACAACGAGAGCCACGGCACCGCGTTCGCGGTCTCGATCGACACGAAGGGCCGGACGACGACCGGGACGAGCGCCTACGACCGCGCGGCGACCGCGCGCTCGATCACCGACCCGACGCTCACGCACGACGACATCCGGATGCCCGGGCACGTGTTCCCGCTCATGGCGCAGGAGGGCGGCGTCCTCAAGCGCGCCGGGCACACCGAGGCCGCCGTCGACCTGGCGCGGCTCGCGGGGCTGTACCCGGCCGGCGTGCTCTGCGAGGTCCTGCGCGAGGACGGCTCGATGGCGAGGCTGCCGGAGCTCGTCCGCGTGGCGAGCGAGCACGCGCTGAAGCTCATCTCGATCGCCGACCTGATCGAGTACCGGCGCCACCGCGAGGTCCTGATCCGCCGGGTGGCCGAGGCGCGGATCCCGACCGCCTACGGCGACTTCCAGGCCTACGCGTACGAGAGCTCGGTCGACGCGCTCACGCACGTCGCGCTCGTGGCCGGCGACGTGGCCGACGGGGAGGGCATCCTGGTGCGCGTGCACTCCGAGTGCCTGACCGGCGACGTCTTCGGGTCGCTGCGCTGCGACTGCGGCATGCAGCTCCACGCCGCGATCGAGGCCGTCGCGGCCGAGGGGCGCGGCGTGATCCTGTACATGCGCGGGCACGAGGGGCGCTCGATCGGGCTCACGCACAAGCTCCGCGCGTACCTGCTGCAGGAGCAGGGGCTCGACACGGTCGAGGCGAACGAGGAGCTCGGGTTCCCGCCGGACCCGCGCGACTACGGCATCGGCGCGCAGATCCTCCAGGACCTCGGGGTGCGCTCGATGCGGCTGCTCACGAACAACCCGGCGAAGCGCGCGGGGCTCGAGGGCTACGGTCTGTCGATCCTCGAGCGCGTGCCGCTCGAGGTGCGCCCGACGCCCGAGAACGTCGACTACCTCCGAACGAAGCAGGAGAAGCTCGGGCACCTGCTGTCCCTGGGGACGCCGTCGCCGCTGGAGACGCCGTGACCGAGTTCCGGGGCCTCGAGGAGGCCGGCGGCCGCCGGTTCGCCGTGGTGGCGGCCCGCTTCAACGAGCTCGTCGTCCGCAGGCTCGTGGAGGGTGCGTTCGAGGGCCTGCGAGCGAAGGGCGCGGCCGAGCACGACGTCGACCTCGCCTGGGTCCCCGGCTCGTTCGAGCTGCCCCTGGTCGCGCGCCGGCTCGCCGAGACCGGTCGGTACGCGGCCGTCGTCTGCCTTGGCGCCGTGATCCGGGGCGAGACCCCCCACTTCGACCACGTGGCCGAGCAGGCCGCGAACGGCATCCGGCGCGCGGCGGAGGACACCGGGGTTCCGGTGGTCTTCGGCGTCCTCACGACCGACACGTTCGACCAGGCGATGGACCGCGCCGGCGGCGCCCACGGGAACAAGGGCTGGGACGCCGCGATGGCGGGGATGGAGATGGCCTCGCTGCTCGAGGAGCTCGAAGGATCGTGATCGTCGACAAGCCGTGGGGCAGGGTCGTCACGTACGCCCTGAACCAACCGAGCTCGGTCCGCGTCATCACGGTCGAGCCCGGCCAGGAGACGAGCGTCCACTTCCACCGGCTGCGCGACGAGATGTGGGTCGTCCTGGACCCGGGCCTCACGATCACGATCGGCAACCGCGTGGTCGAGGCCGCGCCCGGCGACGAGTTCATGGTCTCCGCGGAGACCGCTCACCGGATCACGAACCACGGGAAGGAGCGCGGCCGCGTGCTCGAGATCGCCTACGGCTACACGACGGAGGACGACACGCAGCGGCTGCAGGACGACTACGGTCGGCCGCTGGAGCCGGACTGGTGAGCGGGGGGACCTTCTGCCGTTGCCCGGCTCCGAGCCCCGTGCTACGCTCCCGCGCGCTCAGGCACCAGGAGGGGTTCGTTGGCAGAGCAGGGTACCGTGAAGTGGTTCAGCAACGAGAAGGGCTACGGATTCATCCAGCGCACGGAGGGGGAGGACGTGTTCGTCCACTTCTCCGCGATCGAGGGCGAGGGGTTCAAGACCCTGAACGAGGGCCAGGCGGTCGAGTTCGACATCGTCGACGGGCCGAAGGGCAAGCAGGCGTCCAACGTCCACCCGGTCTCCTGATCGCCTCCGGCGGCCGCCCACCGGCAGCGTCGACACCGCCCCCGACCTGCACCTATACTCTCGGGGAACGGTTCACCGTGTCCAGCGCACGCACCGGCGACAGTCGGTGCGTTCTTGTCGGTAGGAGGTGATGCGGGGTCTCGGCTGATCCGCGTATCAACGACAGGATCCGCTCGCCGCAGGTGCGGCTCGTGGGTCCGGACGGCTCGCAGATCGGGATCGTGTCCACGCAGGACGCGCTCCTGCGGGCCCGGGAGCTCGATCTGGATCTGGTCGAGGTGGCGCCGCAGGCGACGCCACCCGTCGCCCGGATCATGGACTACGGCAAGTACAAGTACGAGCGGGACATCCGACAGAAGGAGGCCCGCAAGAAGCAGTCCAAGATCGAGGTCAAGGAGATCAAGTTCCGCCCGAAGATCGACCCGCACGACTACGCCACGAAGAAGGGCCACGTCGTTCGGTTCCTGACGGCGGGAGCGCGGGTCAAGGTGACCATCATGTTCCGTGGGCGCGAGATGGCCCACACGGAGCTCGGCCGAAAGATCCTGGACCGGCTCGTGGAGGACCTGAAGGATCTTGCGGTCGTCGAGGCCGCGCCCAAGCAGGACGGCCGCAACATGATCATGGTCATCGCGCCGACGAAGAAGCCGGCCACGAAGGGCGAGGCGCATGCGCCCGCCAGCGAGGTTCCGCAGTCGCAGGAAGCGCAGGGGTGATCATGCCGAAGATGAAGACACATCGGGCCACGGCCAAGCGGTTCCGCATCACGCGGACCGGCAAGGTGCTCCACCGCAAGGCCACCGGGAACCACATGTTGACGAAGAAGAGCGGGAGCCGCCGGCGCCGCGTCGAGGGCATGGCCGAGGTCACGGCCGAGCGTACGGCGATCCGCAGGCTCCTGGGGAAGTAGGCGTCGATGGCCAGGGTCAAGCGTTCGGTCCACGCGCGCAAGAAGCGGCGCGAGGTCCTCGGCAAGGCGAAGGGGTACTACGGCAGCCGCTCCCGCCGCTACAAGGTGGCGAAGGAGCAGGTCATGCACTCCGGCATGTACGCGTACCGCGACCGCCGGGACCGCAAGGGTCAGTTCCGGCGGCTGTGGATCGCCCGGATCGGCGCCGGCACCCGCCAGCACGGCCTGTCCTACTCGTCGTTCGTCCACGGCCTGAGCAAGGCCGGCGTCGAGGTCGACCGGAAGATCCTCGCCGACATGGCCGTCCGGGATCCGGCCGCCTTCGCCGACCTCGTGCGGGTGGCCAGGGACGCCCTCGCCGCCTAGCCGAGCCGCACGCTCGCGCGACCCTGCGCCGCATAGGATGACCCTGGCCGGCGACGCTCGCCGGCACGGAGGCGCTGGTGCTGACGTCGGTCCGCAACCCGAAGGTGGCCGCGGCGATCAGGCTGAAGAAGCGCGCGTTCCGGGAGCGCGACCGGGCCTTCCTCGCGGAGGGCGCGCAGGCCGTGGGGGAGGCGCTCGGCCGCCGGGGCGGGCTCTCGGCGCTGTTCCACACCGATCCGGCGCATCCCCTCGTCGGGACCGCCACGGAGGCGGGTGCCGACGTGCACCACGTGAGCCGCGACGTGATGCAGCGGCTCACGTCGACCGTAACCCCGCAGGGCCTCGTGGGCGTCGCCCCGTTCGTCGACGTCACGCTCGAGCGCCTCGGCTCACCCGCGTGCGTCGCCGTCCTCCACGCGGTGCGGGACCCCGGCAACGCCGGCACGGTGCTGCGCTCGGCCGACGCCGCGGGGGCCGACGGTGTCGTGTTCTCGGCCTCGTCGGTCGACGTCTACAACCCGAAAACCGTCCGCGCCTCCGCGGGGTCGCTGTTCCACGTCCCGGTGGTCCGCGAGGTCGAGACCGCCGAGGTCACGGCGGCCCTGCGCGAGCGCGGGTGCCGCGTGTACGCGATGGCGGCGGCCGGCGAGACCGACCTGTACCACCTGGACCTCAGGCAGCCGACGGCCTTCCTGTTCGGCAACGAGGCATGGGGCCTGCCCTCCGAGGCCACGGCGCTCGCCGACTCGACCGTGCGCGTGCCGATCCCCGGCCGGGCCGAGTCGCTGAACCTCGCGGCCGCCGCGACCGTGTGTCTGTTCGAGTGGGCCCGGCAGCGGCGCGAGGGACGTCGCGTCGCCCTCGAGAGCGTGATCGCCGCCGCGGCCCACGACATCCGATCGCCGCTCACCGCGATGAAGGGGTTCGGGTACGCGCTCTCGACGCGCTGGGATCAGATGGCGGTCGAGCAGCGCGACCTGATGCTCCAGGGGATCGTCTACGACACGGATCGCCTCAACACGATCCTGCGCCAGCTCGTGGACGCAGCCAGGCTCACGGCCGGCACGCTCGACCTGTTCCCGGAGAAGGTCACGGTCGGCTCGGTCGTGGAGCAGATCGCCCGGACGGTCTCGCGCGACCCGGACCACCCCGGCGTCGAGCTGGAGGGCCCCGACCTCGAGGTGTTCCTCGACCCCGAGCGCCTGCTGCTGGTCCTCGAGGCCTTCGTGGAGTCGCTCGTGTGGTGGACGAACGAGGGGCCCGTGCGGGTCTCCGCTGAGCTCCGGGGCGACCGGATCCTCGTGCGAGCGTTCCGCCGTGGCACCGGGCTGTCCGCGGACGAGGCGCCGCGCCTGTTCGAGCCCCGCGCGCCGGGCACCGGCGCGGGCAGCAAGATCGGCATGTGGGTGGCCCTCGGCGTGGCCGAGGCGCAGGGCGGGACCGCCCGTGTCGAGGTCCAGGACGGCCTGCGCTTCGAGCTCGACATCCCCTCGCCGGACCTCCTCGACTGAGGCCCGCCGCGAGCCGGTCGCGCCAAGGGTGCTTGCTAGACTCGCGGGACCATGGACCCGGCCGACGCCCGAGCCACCCTGCAGGCCGAGCGCGCCCGCGGGCTCGAGGCGGTCGCCGCGGCATCGACGCTCGACGAGCTCGAGCGCGTCCGGGTCGCCGTGCTCGGGCGAAAGGCGCCGTGGTCCGAGGTCCAGCGCTCCCTCGGCGCGTTCGAGCCCGACCCGCGTCGCGAGCTCGGCCGCCTCGCGAACGAGGTGAAGTCGACGCTCGAGGGCGCGCTCCGGGAACGCCGGGCCGAGCTCGAGGGCTCGGCCGAGGACGCGCTCCTCGAGGGCGACCGCGTCGACGTCACGCTGCCCGGCCGGCGACCGCGCCCCGGCTCCCTGCACCCGCTCACGATCGTCCGGTCGCAGATCGTCGACGTCTTCACGCGGATGGGCTACCGGGTCGCCGAGGGCCCGGAGATCGAGGACGACTGGCACAACTTCGAGGCGCTCAACATCCCACCGGACCACCCGGCGCGCACGATGAAGGACTCGCTCTACATCGACGTGCCCGGTCTCCTGCTGCGGACCGAGACCTCGGCCGTGCAGATCAGGGCGATGGAGAGCCAGGACCCGCCGGTCTACGTCGTCGTGCCCGGGCGCGTCTACCGGCGCGAGGCCGTGGACGCCACCCATGGCTCGCTCTTCCAGCAGGTCGAGGGGCTCGCCGTGGACGAGGGCATCTCCTTCTCGGACCTGAAGGGCACGCTCGAGGCGTTCGCGCGCGCGATGTTCGGCCCCGAGCGCCGCGTGCGGCTGAACCCCGACTACTTCCCGTTCGTCGAGCCCGGCGTTCAGGTCGCCGTGTCGTGCTTCCTGTGCGACGGGGTCGGATGCCGCGTGTGCGGCAACGGCTGGATCGAGCTCCTCGGGGCGGGGATGGTGCACCCCAGGGTGCTCGAGAACTGCGGCTGCGACGCGGAGCGTTACACCGGCTTCGCGTTCGGCCTCGGCATCGAGCGCGTCGCGATGGTCCGCTACGGCGTGAACGACCTTCGCCTGTTCTACGAGGGCGACGTGCGGTTCCTCGAGCAGTTCGAGGGTGCGGCATGAGGATCGTCCTCAGCTGGCTCCGCGAGATCTGCCCGACGGAGCTCTCGGCCGAGGAGCTCGCCGAGCTCCTCACGCACAAGGGCGCCGAGGTGGAGTCGGTCGAGCGCCCGTGGGAGCGCCTGCAGGGCGTGATCGTCGCCCGCGTGGTCGAGGTCCGCGACCACCCGAACAGCGACAAGCTCTGCCTCGCGCGGGTGCACACCGGGTCGGGGGAGCAGGAGGTCGTCGTCGGCGTCCGGAACATGCGGGCGGGCGACCTCGTGCCGCTCGCGGGACCGGGCGCGACCGTGCCGCTCCTGCCCGAGCCGCTCGGCGCCCGCGAGATCCGCGGCGTCGTCTCGAACGGCATGCTGTGCGCGCCCGACGAGCTCGGCATCGCGCCGAGCCACGAGGGCATCCTGATCCTGCCCCGGGGCCTCGAGCCCGGCCGCGACGTGAAGCAGGTCCTCGGGCTGGACGACGCCGTCCTGGACGTCGAGGTCACGCCGAACCGCCCGGACTTCCTCTCGGTCGTCGGCATCGCACGCGAGGTCGCCGCGGCCACCGGCGCGGAGCTCCGGCTCCCGGCCCCCGCGTTCGACGAGGAACCCGAGCGCGCGGAGGACGTCGCCACCGTGCGGATCGACGACCTCGAGCGATGCCCCCGCTACCTCGCGCGGGTCGTGCGGGGCATCCGGCACGTGGAGTCACCGATCGCCGTGCAGGCGCGGCTCACCGCGGCCGGCATGCGCCCGATCTCGGCGGCGGTCGACGCCACCAACTACGCGATGCTCGAGATCGGGCAGCCGCTCCACCCCTTCGACCTCGCGCTCCTGAAGGGGCCGGGGATCGTGGTCCGTCGGGCGGGCGACGGCGAGACGCTGGTCACGCTCGACGACGTCGAGCGCACCTTCACGGCTGACGACCTGTTGATCTGCGACCTCGAGCGTCCGGTGGCCGTCGCCGGCGTGATGGGCGGGCAGATCGCCGAGGTCTCGGAGACGACCACCGACATCCTGCTCGAGAGCGCCTCGTTCGAGCGCGGCGGGATCCAGCGCACGCGGCGCCGGATCGATCTGTCGAGCGAGGCGTCGATGCGGTTCGAGCGCGGCGTCGACCCCGAGGCCGTCCCGCGTGGCGCCGACCGCGCGTGCCAGCTGATGGCGGCGTGGTGCGGCGCCCGCGTGCTCGCCGGCGTCGTCGAGGCCGGCGGCGCCCCCGAGCGCCGACGGGTCGCGATGCGCGCCTCGCGCGCCTCGACGCTCATCGGGTACGAGGTGACGCCGGCCGACGCCACGGAGGCGTTCGACCGGCTCGGCATGTCCTCGGCCGTGCGGGACGACGTCGTCACGGTCGAGATCCCCGGCTACCGCCCGGACATCGAGCGCGAGGTGGACCTCATCGAGGAGGTCGTCCGGGTGCAGGGCTACGAGCGCGTCGGCTCGACGCTGCCGCCCGTGCGACAGGCGGGCGGCGTCCCGCCGACCTACGCGTTCCTCGACCGCGCGCGGCGCCTGCTCGTGCGCGCCGGCCTCCGCGAGGTCGAGATCATCCCCTTCGCGTCCGGGGCCGACCTGGCGCTCACCGGCGACCGCGACGCGATCCGGATCACGAACCCGATCCAGGCGGACGAGGGGTGGCTGCGGACGCGGCTCCTGCCCGGGCTTCTGAGGGCCGTCCGTCGGAACCTGCACCGACAGGTCCGCAGCGCTGCGCTCTTCGAGGTCGGCACGGTCTTCCGGATGGTCGACGGGCATCCGCTGGAGCGCCCGATGGCGGCGTTCGCGATGACGGGCGCGGCCGACCCGGGCTGGACGGGCGGGGATCGGGCGTTCGACTTCTTCGACGCGAAGGGCGCGGTCGAGGCCCTGATGGGCGAGCTCGGTGTCTCCTGGTCGCTCGGCGAGCCGCTCCGCCGCCCCTTCCACCCCGGCCGCTCGGCGGCGGTGCTCGTCGGCGGCGAGGTCGTGGGCTCGCTCGGCGAGATCCACCCGGCCGTCGCCGAGTCGCTCGACCTGACCGGTCGCGTGGCCGTGGCCGAGCTCGAGATCGGTGAGCTGATGCATGCCGCCGTCGGGGCGTTCACCGCCGCCGAGGTGCCGAGGTACCCGCCGGCGCGCCGGGACGTGGCCTTCGTCCTTCCCGCGGACGCGCCCGCGGCCGCCGTCCAGGCGGCGATCGAGGAGGCGGCGGGGGAGCTCCTGGGGTCGTGCCTGCTCTTCGACGTGTTCGAGGGCGGCTCGCTTCCGGCGGGCACGAAGAGTCTGGCCTTCTCGCTGGACCTCCGGGCCCCGGACCGGACACTCGAGAGCGAGGAGGCCGACGCCGCGGTGGCGGCGATCGCCGAGCGTCTCGCGCGAGACTTCGGCGCCGAGCTGCGGTCGGGCTAGCAGGGCGCTCGCCCGGCAGCGGGCCTGAAGGGCGCGGGATAGACTGGCGCGCATGGAGCGTGACTACCTGTCCGTCGACGATCTCTCTGCCGAGGAGCTCGCCGCGCTGCTCGACCTCTCGGCCAAGGTGAAGGCCCAGCCCGGCGACTACGCGGCTCGGCTCGAGGGGCGCTCGGTCGCCCTGATCTTCGAGAAGCCCTCGACCAGGACCAGGGTCTCGTTCGAGGTGGCGGTGGCCTCGACCGGCGGACACCCGGTGCCGCTGTCCTCCGCGGAGCTGCAGCTCGGCAGGGGCGAGACGATCGAGGACACGGGGCGGACCCTCTCGCGCTACGTGCACGCGATCGTGCTGCGGACGTTCGAGCAGGAGCGTCTCGAGCTCCTCGCCAGCGCGGCGACGGTTCCGGTCGTGAACGCCCTCTCCGACTTCGAGCACCCCTGCCAGGCCCTCGCGGACCTGCTCACCGTCCGCGAGGTGAAGGGCGACCTCGGCGGACGTTCGCTCGTGTACCTCGGCGACGGGAACAACGTAACGCACTCGCTGCTGCTCGCCGGTGCGAAGGCCGGGATGCAGGTGCGCACCGCGACGCCGCCCGGGTTCGAGCCGATCCCGCAGATCGTTCACAGGGCCACCGAGATCGCCGAACGCACCGGCGGCACGATCCGGTTGTTCCACGACCCCGTGGAGGCCTGTCGGGGCGCTGACGTCCTGTACACGGACGTGTGGGCCAGCATGGGGCGGGAGGACGAGGCGGACGAACGAGCCCTCGTGTTCCCGGCGTACGCGCTCGACGCGGAGAAGGTGCGGGTCGCCGCGGACGACGTCACGGTGATGCACTGCCTGCCCGCCCATCGGGGGCAGGAGATCGCCGACGAGGTGATCGACGGGCCCCACTCGGTCGTGTGGGACCAGGCGGAGAACCGCATGCACACGCAGAAGGCGCTGTTGCTCTGGCTCCTCGGCGTGGCGTGACCCGTCGAGGCTGACCGTGCCGCGGACGAACGACGCCGTCGAGGCCGTCCTCCTCGAGTACGCGGAGCTGCTCTCGATCGTCTCGGAGGACCCGTTCAAGCATCGGGCGTACGAGAAGGCCGCCCGAGCCGTCGGGGGGTATCCGGCCGACGTCGGCACACTCGACCTGAAGGGGATCCTGTCGATCCCGAGCGTCGGCAAGTCGATCGGCGAGAAGATCCACGAGTTCCTGCAGACCGGCTCGATCGCAACGCTCGAGGACCTTCGCGCGCAGATCCCCGAGGGCGTCCGCGGGATGATGGCCGTGCCCGGCCTGGGCCCGAAGAAGGCGCTGACGCTGTACCAGCAGCTCGGCATCTCGGACGTCGAGGAGCTCGCGCACGCCGTCGAGACCCATCAGCTCGCGGGGTTGAAGGGCTTCGGGGCGAAGACCGAGGAGAACATCCGCAAGGGGATCGAGCGGGCGCGGACGTCGGGGGAGCGGGCGCTCGTCTCCGTCGCGATGGACCTGGCCGAGTACTTCATCGAGCGGCTCGGCGACCGGTCGGACGTGCGCCGGATCGCCTACGCCGGCTCGCTGCGGCGGATGGCCGAGACGATCGGCGACCTCGACCTGCTCATCGCGGCGCGCGAGCGCGACGCCCCAGCGATCATGGACGCCTTCACCTCGACCGGGGTCGTCCGCGGCGTGATCGCGAAGGGTGACACGAAGTCGAGCGTGCTCACGCGCTCGGGGCTCCAGGTGGATCTGCGGGTCATCGCGCCCGACGCCTGGGGGGCGGCGATGATCTACTTCACCGGTTCGAAGCCCCACAACATCCGTATCCGCGAGATGGCCGTTCGCAAGGGGCTGAAGCTCAACGAGTACGGGCTGTTCGACGCGAAGACCGGTGACCTGATCGTCGCGAGCACCGAGGAGGAGGTCTACGAGCGACTGGGGCTGCCGTGGATCCCACCGACGTTGCGGGAGGACCGGGGCGAGGTCGAGGCCGCGCTCGAGGGCTCCCTGCCCGACGTCCTCACGCACAAGCAGCTCCGCGGCGACCTCCACACGCATACGAAGCTCACCGACGGACTCGCCACGCTCGAGCAGATGCTCGACGCCGCCTCCGGGCTCGGGTACGCGTACTACGCCGTCACCGACCACGCGCCGAACCTGTTCATGCAGCGGATGACCGACGAGAAGATGCTCGCCCAGCGCGAGGAGCTCCGCGCCCTCCAGGACCGGTACCCGAAGATGACGCTCCTCCATGGGTCCGAGCTCAACATCGACCAGGACGGGGAGGTCGACTGGGGTCCGGAGTTCCTCGAGGGCTTCGACGTCTGCGTCGCCTCGGTGCACTCGTACTTCAAGCAGTCGAAGGCGGAGATGACCCGCCGGCTGATCCGCGCGATGGAGAACCCCCACGTGCACGTGATCGGTCATCCGACGGCGCGCCTCATCAACCGTCGCGACCCGATCGAGCTGGACCACGACGAGGTCTTCAAGGCGGCCGCACGGACCGGCACGGCGCTCGAGATCAACGCGTACCCAGACCGGCTCGACCTGAAGGACGAGCACATCGCGTGGGCCAAGCGCTACGGCGTGAAGTTCGCGGTCGACACGGACTCGCACGCGACCACCCACCTCGAGCTGATGCGGTACGGGGTCGCGACGGCGCAGCGCGGCTGGCTGACGAAGGACGACGTGATCAACGCGTGGCCCCTCTCGAAGCTCCGGCGGTTCCTGCGCAAGGGCCGGTGAAGCCCGGCCGCCGCCTGCCGAGGGCCTTCTTCGCGCGACCGTCGACGGACGTCGCGCCCGACCTGCTCGGCCGCGTGCTCGTGCGGGCGCTGCCCGACGGCACGCGTCTGTCGGCCCGGATCGTCGAAACCGAGGCGTACGGGGAGGGCGACCCCGCGAGCCACTCGTACCGGGGCCGCACCCCGCGCACCGAGGTCATGTTCGGGCCCCCGGGTCGTCTGTACGTGTACTTCACGTACGGCATGCACTTCTGCATGAACGTCGTCGTCGGGCGCGACGGGGAGGGGGCCGCGGTCCTGCTGCGCGCGGCCGAGCCGCTCGAGGGCCTGCCGGCGATGGCCGAGCGTCGGGGCACCGACCGCGCGAGGCTGCTGTGCTCGGGGCCGGCCCGCCTGGCGCAGGCGTTCGGCATCGAGCGTGCGGCGAACGGCGCGGACCTCGTGCGGGGCCGCGATCTCTGGCTGCTCGAGGGTGCCCCCCTCCGGCCCGAGGCGATCGTCCGGACGGCGCGCGTCGGCGTGCGGGTGGGCGTCGAGCGCCCATGGCGGTACCTGGTGCGCGGCGACCCGTTCGTCTCGCCGGGCCGGCCGGCCCGGGTCACGGACTGACGACGATCGTCACCGTCGAGCCGACCTCGGCCTTCCCGCCGCCCTTCGGCGTCTGCTTCCACACGATGCCCGGTCGGTAGTCGCACTCCGGGTCGCCCGGGTCGCACTGCTCCAGGTACGAGATCGTGACCCGGAACCCGGCGTTCCGCAGCCGTGTCGAGGCTCCGCCCTCGGCCAGACCGATCACGTCGGGGACGGTCGCGACCTGGGGCTCCTCCGAGACCGAGATCGTGACCGTGCTGGTCTGCTGCGCCTGCTCGCCGCCGTCGGGATCCTGGGCCACGACGGTGCCACCCGGCTGGCCCGAGGGCACCAGCTCAACGGCGACGTTGAACCCAGACGATCGCAGCTCGCGGATCGCCTCGCTCTGCCTCATCCCGATCACCGAGGGCACGGTCAGGTACTGGTACGACGTCGGCTCCTTGCACACCTTCCTCGGCTCGGAGCCCTCGATGAACTGGAGGGTCTGGACGTTGCCGGGTGGGGTGAACTCGTTCGCGACGCACCCCTGCGTGACGTCGATCCGCACCGTCACGTACTCGACGCCGCCCGACGGCTCGGGGAAATCCCGGACCCGCATGTTCTTCGTGGCGTTGAACATGAAGGCGTGCCAGATCTGCGCTGGCCACGTGCCTCCGAAGACCTTGATCCGCGTCCTCGGGTACTGCATCGAGATCTGTCCCTGCGGGAACCCGATCCAGACCGCGGCGACGAGCTGCGGGATCGCGCCGACGAACCACGCGTCCCGATAGAGGTCCTCGGTCCCGGTCTTGCCGAACTGTGGGCGGAAGAGCCTCGCCGCGGTGCCGGTGCCGTACTGCACCACCTTCTCGAGGATGTCGACGGCGACGGAGGCGACCGCGGGGTCGACCGCCTGCTCCATCTTCGGCGGAGCCTCGTAGACCAGGTCGCCGTTCGCGTCCTCGATGCGGATCACCGGGGTGGGCTGCACGTGGACCCCACCGTAGGCCAGCGTCCCGTACGCGGACGCCATCTCGAGGGTGCTGACCTCGTTCGCGCCGAGCACCGCGGCCGGGACCGCGTGCAGGGGCGTCGACGGCTCCGTCGTCCTGGGACAGCATCGGATCCCCATGCGCCGAGCGACCTCGACGATCTTCTCCGCGCCGGCGATGGCGTCGCCCCCACCCAGCTTCACCTCGAGGTTCGCGTAGGCGACGTTGACCGAGTTCACCGTCGCGGTCTCCAGGCTGATCGTGCCGTAGCCGCCGCCCTCGGCGTTCTGCGGCTGCCATGACGTCCCGTCCGACAGCGGGATCGAGACCGACGAGCCGTTCAGCGGCGTGGAGGGCGAGAGGCCGTTCTCGAGCGCGGCGACCAGAGCGAACGGTTTGAAGGCCGAGCCCGTCTGTCGACCGGTGCTGCCGCCGGTCGCGAGGTTGATCCGCGCGAACCGGTCTTTCTCGTTCCAGTAGTCGCGGCCACCGACCATCGCTCGCACGTACCCCGTCCGAGGGTCGATCACGGTCATCGCGGCGTAGGGGTCGCGCTCGTAGGGGAGCACCTGCCGGACCGCGCGCTCGGCCTGGAACTGCATCCTCGGCGACAGGGTCGTCGTGATGCGGAGCCCACCCTTGAAGAGGAGGTCGTAGCGGTCCGCGACCGTCTCGCCGAACTGCGGGTTCGACAGGAACCACTCCTTGAAGTAGTCGACGAAGTAGGGCGCGACGTACGTGCGCTCCTTCGGCCTCCCGATCTCGAGCCCGAGCCGCGACCGCACGGCTGCGTCATGGGTCGGCTGGTCGATGAGGCCCTGGTCCAGCATCGCGTCGAGGACCCGCGTCCGCCGGGCCCGCGCGCGCTTGGGGTGCGTCACGGGGTCGTACGTCGATGGCGACGGGATGACGCCGGCGAGCAGCGCGGCCTGGGGCAGGTTCAGCTCGGTCGCGTCGATCCCGAAGTAGGTCCGCGCGGCGGCCTGCACCCCGTACGCGCCGTTGCCGAAGTACACGGTGTTGAGGTACTGGGTGAGGATCTCCTCCTTCGACTGTTCCTGCTCGAGCTGCCACGCGAGGATCGCCTCCTTGAACTTGCGCGACAGGCTCACCTCGTCGCCGACGATGAGGTTCTTCACGAGCTGCTGCGTGATCGTCGACGCGCCCTGTTCCACGCTGCCCTCGGTCACGTTCGTGTAGGCGGCCCGCAGGAGCGCCCTGAGGTCGACCCCGGCGTGGTCCCAGAAGCGCTGGTCCTCGATCGCGACGGTGGCGTCGGCCATGACGTCGGGGATGTCCTTCCACTTCACGACGACCCGATCCTCGCCGGCGTGGAGCGGGGTGATCAGCGACCCGTCCTCGGCGTACAGGAACGAGGTCTGGGGCAGCGCCTCTGCGTTCTCGCGCTCCTTCTTGAGGTCGGGGAGGTCGCACGCCTGCGTCACGAGCGCGAGCACGCAGAGCACGGCGATAGGGAGAAGGCGCCGGCGCATGGTTCCCTCATCTTCGCACAGCCATCCGCGTTCTCCGTGCTGTAGCATCGCGGCGCCCATGGGTCCCTCCGACCTGCCGCAGCTGCTCGCCGGCCCCGCCGAGGTGGTCCCGGCCGACGGCCTCGAGCACAAGCTCGCGCTCGGTCGGCCCCTGCGGGTGAAGCTCGGGCTCGATCCGACGGCGCCGTCCGTGACGCTCGGCTGGGCGGTGGTGCTGCGCAAGCTCCGCCAGTTCCAGGACCTCGGGCACGTCGCCGTGCTGATCGTCGGCGACTTCACGGCTCGCGTCGGCGACCCGTCGGGCAAGAGCGAGACCAGGCCGCGACTGTCGGAGCACGAGGTCAGGGGGTACGCGGATCGCCTGCTCGAGCAGTTCTGGCGGATCCTCGACCGCGAGCGGACCGAGGTCCGCTACAACGCGGAGTGGCTCGAGCCGATGGACACCGAGGCGGTCCTCACGCTCGCGGCCTCCACGACAGTCGCCCGGATGCTCGAGCGCGACGACTTCGCGAAGCGCTTCCGGGACGGACGGCCGATCTCGCTCATGGAGTTTCTCTATCCGCTGCTGCAAGGCATGGACTCGGTGGCGGTCCAGGCCGACGTGGAGCTCGGCGGGAGCGACCAGCGGTTCAACCTGCTGGTGGGTCGGGACCTGCAACGGGATCGCGGCCAGGAGCCGCAGGTCGCCCTGACGATGCCGCTGCTCATCGGCACGGACGGCGTCCAGAAGATGAGCCAGTCGCTCGGGAACTACGTGGGGATCACCGAGCCGCCGGACGACATGTTCGGCAAGCTCGTCCGCGTGCCCGACGAGCTCATCGTCGAGTACCGGCGGCTCACCCTCGACTTCTTCCGCGACCCCGAGGAGCCCGATCGGGTCGCCGCGGGTCTCGCGGACGCCACCCGCGAGGCGTGGGCCGAGAAGCGCCGGATGGCGCGGGAGGTGGTCGACCTGTACCACGGCCCGGGCGCCGGGAAGGAGGCCGAGGCACGGTTCCTCCAGGTCCATCGGGAGGGACGGTTGCCCGAGGAGATCCGCGAGGTTCCCCTCCCGCGCGAGGTGTTCGCCGCGCAGCAGCCCGGTCCCGGCGTCAGGCTCTGGGTCCCCGAGCTGCTGATCCGGCTCGGCCTGGCGGCGACGAGGTCCGAGGCCCGCAGGCTTATCTCGCAGGAGGGGATCCGGCGCAACGGGGAGGTGGTCCGAGACGAGGACATCGGACTCGAGTCGCCCGAGTCGGCGCTCGGAGACGTCTGGCAGGTGGGCAAGCGCCGGTTCGCGCGCATCGCGCGGCTGGTCTGACGGTGTGCCTTCCCGGGCACGCGCGTCCTGCGCTACCATGGTGATAGCTGAACAGCGGTGCCCGGCGCGACCGGGGCTCGGTTGACGCCCCGGTCTTGCGTGCCTACCATAGGGGGTCGGCGCGACCCTTCTTTGGGATCAACTCCCGCCTGGGTGTCGCTCGCACCTTGAGAACTGAACAGTGTGCCAAAAGCCAGTGCGAAACCCCGTCCCGAGGGGAAGACGCGATCCGTCGCGTCCGGACCCGAGAGACGGTCGTACATACGCAACACAGGAGGCCAACGGGACGTGCCTGTCCCCGAGGTCGACTTTCCAAACAAGAACGCCAAGCCGGCCCTCGGGCCGGACGAAGCGATTCTCTACGGAGAGTTTGATCCTGGCTCAGGACGAACGCTGGCGGCGTGCTTAACACATGCAAGTCGAGCGGGAACCCAGGGAGGGGTAACCCTCCTTGGGGGAGAGCGGCGAACGGGTGAGTACCACGTGGGCAACCTGCCCCAGACACCGGGATAACTCCGGGAAACCGGAGCTAATACCGGATACTCCGACCGGACCGCATGATCCGGTCGGGAAAGCTCCGACGGTCTGGGATGGGCCCGCGGCCTATCAGCTTGTTGGTGGGGTAACGGCCCACCAAGGCGACGACGGGTAGCTGGTCTGAGAGGACGGCCAGCCACACTGGGACTGAGA
>Ga0105100_10000562_pt1 | contig 21732 bp, 19 predicted proteins | sample PPLLak12cMay2015_2_FD_87033 | JGI IMG/M metagenome (GOLD analysis project Ga0105100, IMG submission 87033) | Freshwater sediment microbial communities from Prairie Pothole Lake near Jamestown, North Dakota, USA - PPLs Lake P8 Core (1) Depth... | ecosystem: Environmental > Aquatic > Freshwater >...
TGATGGGCTGCACGGTGGTCTGGAAGCCGGCCGCCACGGCGCTGCTGGCCAACTACTACACCTACAAGCTGCTCGAGGCCGCGGGCCTGCCGCCGGGCGTCATCAATTTCGTGCCGGGCGATCCGGTCGAGATTTCGAATTCGGTACTGGATCACCCCGAGCTGGGCGGGGTGCACTTCACCGGCAGCTCCGGTGTCTTCAACAGCATCTGGCAGCGCATCGGTGCGAACCTGGGCAAGTACCGCGGGTACCCGCGGATCGTCGGCGAGACGGGCGGCAAGGACTTCATCGTCATGCACCCTTCCGCCGATCCGCAGGAGGTGGCGGTGGCCGGCGTCCGCGGCGCCTTCGAGTTCCAGGGCCAGAAGTGCTCAGCCGCCAGCCGGATCTACGTGCCGCGCTCGCACTGGAACAGCGTGCGCGACCGGATGATCGGCATGATGCAGGAGATCCGCATGGGCGACGTGCGCGACTTCCGCAACTTCATGAGCGCGGTCATCGACCAGAAGGCGTTCACCAAGATCAGCGGCTACATCGACGACGCGAAGAAGAACGCGCGCGTGCTGCAGGGCGGAGGCTGCCACGGTGGGGAAGGCTACTTCATCGAGCCCACCCTGGTGGAAACCGCCGACCCTGGCTATCGGCTGCTGTGCGAGGAGATCTTCGGGCCCGTCCTCACCGTGCACGTCTACGACGATGCGAAGTGGAGCGAGACCCTGAAGGTGGTGGACCAGACCTCGCCCTACGCGCTCACGGGATCGGTCTTCGCGCGCGACCGCGCGGCGGTGCGCGAGGCGTCGAACACGTTGCGGAACGCCGCCGGTAACTTCTACATCAACGACAAGCCCACGGGCGCCGTGGTGGCCCAGCAGCCGTTCGGCGGCGCCCGGGCGAGCGGCACCAACGACAAGGCCGGGTCGAAGATGAACCTGATGCGCTGGGTCAGCGCGCGGACGATCAAGGAGACCTTCGCCCCGCCGACCGAGTACACCTACCCGTTCATGGCCGAAGAGTAGCTGTCTACGGGAACACGAAGAACACGAAGGGCACGAAGAAGAACACACGAAGTCTGGTATTTTCAGAGGGCCTTTGGCCAGAGATTCCTTCGTGCGTCCTCCGTGTCGTCGTGTCCTTCGTGTTCGCGTGACTACCAGCGGAACAATCGCGTGACTTTCACCACGAGCGAGCGGTTCTCGAGCGGGGGGAAGCCGCTCACCGCGGTGTTGCGGCCGTCGCTGTAGACCACGAACAGTTCGCTGCCCGGCTCGTACTCCCAGCGGAAGCGCGCGTTGGTGGTGGCCTGGTCGGTGGCCGAGGTGTACTGCAGCAGCGCCGACACGAACATCCGCGGGGTCAACGTGTAGGTGACGCGCGCGCTGACCAGGTGCGAGTCGCCGTCGCCCCACGGCGTGTCGAAATAGTTGAGTGACACCGTCGGCTCCACCAGGAACTGCGGTCCCATCTCCACCCGCCCGCGCCACGTCACTTCGTTCAGCGTCCCATCGTAGAAGCCGCCGTGCGTCACCGTGAGCGTGCCCGAGACGGGCCGCTGCGGCGAGAAGGTGTACATCGCCCGCCCCTGCCGGAACTCGTACGCGCCCGCCGGCACCACCACGCCCGGCGTCACCTGGAACGGGGCGACCAGCGACTCGAACTGGTTGGTGTACTCGAACGCCCACTGGTCGCTGCTCGTCAGCTCCATGCGCACCGCGCCCTGGATCTCGCGCGTTTCGGGATGGCCGCTCGGGCTCTCGAAGTAGTCGAGGCTGCCCTCGTAGAAGACCTTGCGCACGCCCTTCCAGTTCTTCGGCCGCGGGCTGTAGCGCGCGGACCCATACGTGCGGCGGAACGCGGAACGCCGCAGGAACCCGACCTCGGGATTGAAGCCGCGGCCGACGTACAGGTGGTCCACCTGGAACCCGCTGTTGTCGGCGTTCCAGTTGAACTGACCCCGATAGCTCTGCGCGTCGTCGTTGGCCCCGGCCGCGGCGCTGTTCACGTCCTCGGTGCCCGACCAGTAGCTGTTGATGGACAGGTTGTTGTGCGGATGGATCGCGGCATCCACGCCGTACGCGTAGTTCTCCTCGCCTCGCAGGGCCGGGCCGCGCCGGGTCGCGATGGCGCCGATGCGGCTGCGGCTGAGGATGTCCTTGTTGACGCGGAACACCGAGAAATCGGTGCCGGGCGCGAGCTCGGCGTCGACCTCCTCGGTGCGCATGTGCACGGCCCCGACCTGGAAGCCGTTGCCGCGCCCCAGCAGGCGAGACCCCGCGAGGATAGGCACGACCTGGCCGCCCTGCAGCCCGATGCGGCGGCTGAAGAAGACCACCGGGGTGTTGTTGGTGGGGTTGCTCTGCGTGGCCGAGGGAATGCCGCCGCCGCCCTGGTTCGAACCGGCGCCGGCGAAATTGAAGACGTCCTGCCCCTCGAGGAAGAAGTCCCGCTTCTCCGGGAAGAGCACGCTGAAGCGCGTGAGGTTCACCTGTGCCTCATCGTCCTCCACCTGCGCGAAGTCGGTGTTGTAGGTGAAGTCGGCCACGACCGACTGGGTGATGCCCCACTTCGCATCCACGCCGAAGTTCGCGTCGCCGTCGTTCGAGATGGGCGGGGTGGCGCGGTTGTTGGTGGTCGTCGAGCCCAGCGCGTAGGGCTTGATGTCGAGATTGCGCATCCGGGTCGGCGGCTGGATGCCGACGAGCGGCCCCGCGGACGATACCTTCGACAGCCCGCGCCGGCCCCAAGCCAGCGGTACAGGCGACAGATACGATACTTCGTTGCGCCAGCGGACCATCCGGCGGAAGTTCACGCCCCACTCGGTCGCACCCTCCTTGAAACGCATCGAGCGGAACGGAATCTGGAACTCGACGCCCCATCCGCCATCGAAGTCCGCCGCCCGCACGTTCCACAGCCCGTTCCAGTTGTTGCTGGGCTGCTCGTTGGTCACCTGCCAGTCGAACATCCCGCCCTGCGCGTTGGACGAGAAGCCGAAGGCGTTGCGGCCATCCTTGAACGTGTCGAAGAGCACGGCAAAGTGGTCGTTGTTGTACATGTTGTTGGCGTCGCGCCGCATGTCGCTGGTCACTCGCCGCGACGCGTCGGTTTCCCACAGCCGCGCGGCGACGTAGACATTGGCGTCGTCGAAGAACACCCAGACCTCGGTCTTCTCGGTGGAGGGCTGGCCCTCAAAGGGCTCCTGCTGCACGAATTCGCCGAAGGGCCTCACGTCGCGGTAAGGAGCCTCGTCCAGCACGCCGTCCACGATGATCGGTGAGGGCGCGCGGAGGGTCCGAACGGTCGCCAGGCCGCTCGCGTCCCGGACGATGACCTCGGGCAACTCCGGCGCTTGCGCCATCGCGGGTACCGGGCAGAGAAGCATCACGCCCAGGGCGAGCCCGAGCCGGGCGAAGCGTGCGCCGTGGACCATGTCTACCGGTGGGGGTGAAGCGTGAACGTCACTGCGAGACTCGAAGCCTGTGTCGATTGAGGAATCGGACGCTCTAGGGTACTACGGCCCTCACCATGTGGCAGGACTGGTGTGAGCCGCGCGGGCGGACCTGTCGGGGCTGCTGGGCTTACAGATCTGACGTCTGAATGGCCATTATTGGCACACAATCAATCCCCACAGTTGTTTTCGAGTTCAAACAAGTCCTTATTTGTCATATGGTTTGCAGATACTGGCACGGCGGATCGCGTCTTGCGTTTGCCGGGTCGCTAGAACTTCACACATGAGATCCGAACGCGGGTTTTCGCTTGTCGAACTGCTGATTGTCGTGGCGGTAATCAGCACCCTGGCCGCTGTGGGCATTGGTGTCACGACCACGGTCGTGCGCATGACCCGGGGCGAGACGGGCGCCCAGCAGCTCGATGGCTTCCTGAAGCGTCACCGGGAGATGGCCGTTGCGCGCCGGAGGGACATCGAGATCCGGTTCCTGCCGCCCAACCAGGTCCAGAGCGCCGAGCGCGCGGTTCCCGATCCGCCGGCCGCCACTCCGGCGCCGACCGTGCTCGAAACCCTCAGCTTCGAGGGCGCCATCGAGTACCGGCTGTTCGCGGGATTGCCCGACACGCCCAACCTGTTCGGCAACGGCGCCGCCGTTGCTCTCGGTGGTGCGGCGCCGGTGATGTTCTCCAGCGAGGGCGCGCTCATCGACGCGGTGGGCAACCCGGTGAATGCCACGGTGTCGCTCGGCATCGATGGGGATCCGCTCTCGGCGACGGCAGTCACAGTGCTCGGCGCCACCGCGACCATCGAGCGGTGGAGATGGGACGGCATGAGGTGGCTCAAGTGAGCACGCATCCATCGACTCTGACATCGGAGAGAGGCTTCTCGCTGCTCGAAGCGCTCGTCGCCATGATCATCCTCACCGTGGGGCTGCTGGCGCTGGCGCAGGTCCTCTATTTCGGGCTGAATATCGCGTCCACATCGACGCCGAACCTGGTGGCGCGCGAAAAGGCCCGGGAGGCCATCGAGAGCGTCCATACCGCGCGGGACACGCACACCATCCTGTGGGCGCAGATTCGCAACGTCGGCGTCCCTGCCGGCTGCCCGGTGGGGACGACCGGCGTCGGCGGCGGGGCGTTCCAGGACGGCGAAGTCGACATGCTGGCGCCCGGACCGGACGGCCTGGTCAACACCGGCGACGACAGCGGGTTGGAGGCGATACCCGGGCCGGACAACGAGCTGGGGACCGCCGACGACGTGCCGCTCGTCGGGTTCTCCCGCCAGATCGAGATCTGCGACGTGGACGGCAACGCCGACCTGCGGCAGATCATCGTGACGATTCGCTACGACGGATCCAACGCCATCGGCGAACGTCGCCGCCAGTATCGCCTCACAACGCTCATCTCGAGGTTCTCGTGACTAGGGGCTCTCGTTCGAACCAGTCGGGCTTCACGCTGCTGGAGCTGCTCATCACCATGACGATCATGCTCGTCGTGCTCGCTGGCACGACGCGCATCATGAGCGATGCGATGAGCAGCAACGTCGCCGCCAAGGGAATGCTCGACATGAACGCCCACCTGCGCGCGGCGATGGACCTGGTCCAGCGGGACATGCTCCAGGTGGGGCAGGGGCTGCCCGTCGGGCGGCGCATCGGCATCCCGAATGGCAATGGGGCGACGCCGATCGGTCGTCCCGGGCCCGGGCCGACCGACGGTTGCCCCGGTGTGGGTGCGTTCCCGCTCGACACATCGCTGCCGGCCATCAGCGTGGGAGCAGGTCTCGGGCCCGCCATCAGCGGCGAGTGCACCGACGTCGTCACGATCCTTGCGGCTGACAACCTCTTCGGGCCCGTCTCGCTCGCGTCGATTGGCGCCGACGGCTCCACGGCGCGCATTCACAACTCGGTGAACATCTCGGACGATCCCGACGTGGACTCCGACAACGTACGGAGCGGCGACCTGCTGATGCTGACGAAGGGGAACATGAGCGTGCTGGTCCAGGTGACCAGCGTCGTGGGGCAGGATCTGACGTTCGGCGGCGGCAGCGATGATCCGCTCGGGCTCAACCAACTCGATCCCGGACTCGACATGCTCGGGACCATCAACCAGTTGAAGGCCAGCGCGCCGGCCGATCCGGATGCCCCCGTGGTGGTCGGGGGCGTTCAGCAGCGGGCGCCGACCCAGGCGACGCGGATTCGCATGGTCACCTACTTCGTGGATACCGACGCCGATCCGGCCGTGCCCCGCCTGGTGCGGGTGGTCGGTGGGGCGCAGCCCAACGCGGTCGGACTTGGCGTGCAGGCCTTCCGCCTCACCTACGACATCGCCGACCAGCTGAACAACCCGACGGGGGTGCGCATGGACGACGACGACCTCGCCGGCGGTGGTGCGTGCAGTCCCGATCCGTGCTCCGAGAACCAGATCAGGAAGGTCAACATCGTGCTGTCCATGACGGCGAACGACAGCCGGCGGAACAGTCTGGTGGACCATGGAAACCAGTCACAGAACGCCCTGTACACGCAGGTGAGCCTGCGCAGCATGGCCTTCGTGGACCGATACCGATGAGGAGAAGTGCGATGACGCGACCAAGCGACGAGCGCGGCGCCGCGCTGATTGCCGCGCTCCTGGTGATGGTGCTGATGTCCGCCATGGTGGCGGGACTGCTGGCGATGATCAATGCCGACCAGGCCGCGAGCGGCATCGAGCGCGACCAGACGCAGGCGTATGCCGCGGCCCATGCGGGAGTCGAGAAGCTGACCTCCGATCTCGGGCAGATCTTTGCGGGGAACTTCAGTCCGACCGGCGGGCAGCTCGCGGGGCTGACGGATCCGGCAATGGAACCCGATCTGAACGGCATCGACTTCCTGCGGCCGAACGGCACCTCGGGCTACCGCATCGCCTTCACGGACACGAACGGCGACGGCAACCCCGACGTGGCCGATCCGAACGGCACGCCGATCGGCGCCGGGCCCTACCAGGGCCTTGTGGGCCTGATCACGCCGTACCAGGTCGAGGTCACCGCGCGCACGGCCGGCAACGCCGAGGTGCGCATGCGGCGGACCATGCAGACCATCGCGATTCCGGTCTTCCAGTTCGGCTTGTTCTCGGAGAACGACCTCAGCTTCTTCGCCGGCCCCAACTTCGCATTCGGCGGAAAGGTGCACACTAACCAGCACCTGTTCCTCAAGCAGGACAACGGCGGCACGCTGACCCTGCAGGACCGCGTGACCGCCGTGGGCGAGGTCGTTCGGAACCGCCTGGCCAACGGCGTGGTGTCGCACAACGGCACAGTCCGCATCGCGCGCGCGCCGGGATGTCCGGCGGCGCCGGCGGCGGCCAACGGGTCGTGTTTCACCCTGGCCAACAACCAGGGCAGCGTGACCGACACGGTGGGATCGGCACTGAACGAGCCGACGTGGACGAACGTGTCGGTGGGTACGGCCAATGGATGGCTCCGGAACGGGCGCACCGGCGCCCGCCGGCTCGACCTGCCCATCGTCAGTGACGGCGCCACGCCGGTGGATCTCATCCGCCGGCCGCCCGTCGGCGAAGCCGTGAACAGCGCGGTGGCTCGCCAGCGCTTCTACCACATGGCCACCCTGCGCATCCTGCTGTCGGACCAGCCCGACGACATCACCGTCCTGCCGGGCGTCGTGGCGACGGCGGGCGTGTCGCCTGCGCGGCTCGCGGGCGTGTTCGTGCCCGACGCGATCACAGGCGCCGCGGTTGGTCCCCAGGCATTCGCGGCGTCGACGGGCCTCGCGGACCTCGGGTTCCGCACCCAGGCCGGCGTGCCCAGCCTCGACGGGTACATCCTCATCAACATGCAGGACCGGGATGGGAACTGGACCGATGTGACGCGCGAGGTGCTCAGCCTCGGGTTCTCGGCGCGGCGGCTGTCGAGCGGCACCCTCGACACGCCGAACTGGAACAACAACTGCGTGGATCCCCATCCCAACGCCATCATTCGTCTGCAGCGGGTCCGAGACACGGTGACCAACGCCCAGGGCGGGTGCAACGGCGCGATGGCGGCGCCGGGCCCGGGCGACTTCTGGCCCACCGTCCTCTACGACGCTCGCGAGGGCATGTTGCGCGACGATCAGGGCGCGCGCCCCGTCGCGGCGGCGCCTCTTCCTCCCGGCGTGGCGAATGGCCAGGCCCGGCTCTACTGGGGCGGCGTGATGCACTACGTCGAGCTCGACGTGAACAACCTGCGCCGCTGGCTGCGCGGCGACATCGGCACCAGCGGCAGCGCCGGCTGCGTCGACGGCGGCGGCGGCGGCAACTGCCCGATGGATATCACGGGGTTTGTCGTCCATTTCTCGGATCGTCGCACCAACCGCAACCTGGGCGGCGACGGCGCGGCCGAGACGGTCTACGGGGCCAACGGCTTCCAGTACGTGGACGACCAGGAGACTGGCGAGTTCGGGTACGAAGACAACATCAACCCGGCGAGCGCTTCGAGCCAGGCCAACGGGGTGCTGGACGGCCCGTTCGTGGACGCCGACGGCGTGGACCGGTGGGCGGAAGACGTCAACCAGAACGACGTGCTCGAGACCTACGGCGGCACGCCGCGACTGCTGCCGCCGGACGCCGGGGCGGGCACGAACACGATGCTCGCAGTCGCCGCGCCCAGGACGCCCGCTGGCGGCGTGTACGACCTTCATACGACACCGGTCGACCGTAACGTCGCGCGTGTGAACCGCGCCTTCTTCTTCCGCCGCGCGCTCAAGCTGGTGAACGGCGGCCGCGGAAACCTTCCGGCCAATGGCACCCAAGGGTTGACCGTCGCGTCGGAGAACCCGGTGTACATTCAGGGCAACTTCAACGCGTGCACCAACGCCGTCCCGAGCCAGGGGAACAACTTCGCGCCCGGATGCACTGGAGGGGTTGGATTCGGTGCCACGCCTGGCGTGGACCACGTGTCAGCGGCGGTCATCGCCGATGCGGTCACGTTCCTGTCGAACGCCTGGAACGACATCCGGTCGTTCCGGCAGCCGCACAACTCGACCGTGGGCGGCCTGACCACCGCGGACGCGCGCCAGGCGGCAACCACCTGGTATCGCCTCGCGATGATCGCCGGCAAGGGCCTCAATTTCGCCCGGCCGACCAGCAACGCCAACGACCACACCGACTTCGGCACCGACGGCGGCGCCCACAACTTCATCCGCTACATCGAGAACTGGGGCGGACAGGGGCTCAACTACCGAGGCTCGCTCATCAGCTTCTACTCCAGCCGACAGGCGGTCGGCACCTACAAATGCTGCGACATCGTTTACGGCCCGCCGGGCCGCGGCTATGTCTTCGACACCGACTTCCTGACACCGGTCCTGCTGCCGCCCCGGACCCCGATGTTCCGGGACATCAACACGCTGACGTTCCGCCAGATCCTGCGACCGACCCAGTAGCGGGCGGCCCGCCCTAAAGCCGGGGCGCGCCCGTGCCGAAAGACCCAGAGGACAGACAGGATTGTTCCTGTCTGTCCTGAAACGGTGCACTTCGTTCAACGGGTCTATGGGCAATCATCGCGGCTTCACCTACCTCGAATTGCTGTTCGTGGTGCTGATCCTCGGCATCTCGTCGGCGATTGCGGTCCCGGCGATGAACAACGCCCTCGAACGGAACCGCGTGTTCACCAGCAGCGAGCTGGTGGCCGCGCAGATCCGTGAAGCACGGCTGGCGGCCATCACACGGAACTCCACGTTCCGCGTGCGGTTCGATTGCTTCGGCGGCACCGCCATCCGCATGGTCATCGTCACCGGCAACGCCTCGATCGACAACGCGTCGGACCGGTGCAGCCAACAGGTGCAGAACGACGGCCCGCCGATCTACCTACCTCCGAACGTCTCGTTCGGAGGTGGAGGGCCCCCACCGGCACTCGAGATCAACGGGCGAGGCCAGGTATCCGCCGTCTCGGGCACGATGCCCCAGACCTTTTCCGTGAGCTATGGCGACTTCTCACGCACCCTCATTGTCACGGCATCCGGACGCGTCCGCACCACGACTTCGTGACCAGCGCGGCTTCACGCTGCTCGAAGCGCTGATTGCGACGGTCGTGCTGACCGTCGCCCTCGTGGCGACGGCGGAGCTGCTGGCGGTGAGCGTGCGCATGCACCAGCTGGGGCGGAACTCCACCACGGCGTCGCGCCTGGCACAGGACAAGTTCGAAGAGCTGATGAAGATGAACTTCAACACGAACCCGGCGATTCAGATCACCGGGACCGACACGCTGGCGTCGGACGTGGCCAACTACTTCGACGTGCCGGCGAACAGCGGCTACCGACGGCGGTGGTTCGTGCAGGCGGGCCCGAACGCGAACCCGCGCCTGCGCACGGTGACCATCCGCGTCATCCCCGACAACCCCGACCTGCGCGTCGGCGCCGACTTCACGGTGACCATGGTGCTGCGCCGATGGTAGCCCTGCCTGCGCTTCAGCGGCAGCCCGGACGCTCCGAGAAGGGCTTCACGCTCGTCGAGCTGCTGCTCGCGATGGTCGTGTCCCTGGCGGTCGTCGGGGGAGCCACGTTGCTGGCGGGGCAGATGCAGTCGTCCTACCGCGCCCAGATGGAGGCGGCGACCGCGCAGCAGGAAGGGCGGTTCGTCATCCAGGCGATCGAGCGGTACCTGCGCGCCGCGGGCAACAACCCCTACCGGGTGGACACGACGCCCTGCCCGACATCCGGAACACCGGTCCAGGCCATCCGGCTGGACCCCGACGGTGACGGGACGAACGACGACATCCGCGTCCAGATGGACGCGAACCCGACCAACGGCCTGATCGGCGGCGCGTCGGGAGCGTGCAGCGAGGCCAACGAGGATGTCACCCTCTTCCATGACCCGGCCACGCGCACGGTGAACGTCCGCGAGAACAACGTCGGTGGAGGCACCACCGTGCTCCCCCTGACCGACACGATCGTCACGGGCCTGGAGTTCGTGTACCGCAATCCCCTTCGAGCCATCACCGCCACTCCCGCGAACATCGCGTTCATCGAGACGCGGGTCACGGTCGCGTCGAGAATCAACGACCTGAACCTGGGCACGCCGGTCACCTACACCGTGAGCTCCGAGATTCGAGTGAGGAGCCGATGACATCCCGCTTTCCGTCTCATCCACGTCCCGCCAGCGAGCGCGGCATGGCGCTGGTGTCGGCATTGCTGCTGCTGCTCGTGATGTCGGGTCTGGCTATCGCCCTCACGGCGAGCGGTCGCGTCGAAGTGGCGATGGGCGACAACGAGGAGCTCTACGCGGGCGCGCGCGCGGCGGCCGAATCGGGACTGAACCGGGCGGCGGCCCAGATCATGGCGCTCACCGCCAATCCCACCTATTCGCTGAACAACCTGCTGCTCGGCCCTGACGGGCTCGTCGACGCAGGCAACGCGTCCTCGTCGGTCAACGCCGACAACGGGATCCTGACCCACCTGCCGGACATGACGGGTTCGGTGTCCTGCCCGCACCCGAACGGCCCGTGCTGGCCGGTGCAGGCGGGGTCCGCCTACCGCTACAACGTGCGGCTCTACGATGATGACGACCCGGCCATGAAGGGCGGCGTGGCGTTCACCAACGTGGAGCTGACGGCCATGGGGCCACCGCCGGATCCGCCGGAGGACGGCACCGGCGTCAACGATGTCAACAAGCGCGTTGTGATTCGCGCCACGGGCTTTGGCCCGCAGGGGACGACGGCGATATTCGAACAGATGCTGACGCCCATCAAGATGCCGGCGCTGCTGGTGGACGGCGATCTCACCATGGCGGGCAACGCGCAGGTCATCGGCACGCAGGGCAGCGTGCACGCCAATGGGAACCTCCAGATCGACGGCAACGCGGTGATCATCTCCCAGAACGCCACGGCCACGGGCACGCTGACCGCGAATGCCAACTGGGACCCGGGCGAGCTCGAATCCGGCGGCATGCCGGCGATTCCGGTGCCGGACATCCACGCCATCGACTACATCAACGACGCGGACTTCATCCTGCAGTCCGACGGGCGCATCACGAACCGGGCGGAGACGACGACCTACTGCAACGCCTGGGCGAACCAGAACGCGTGCCGCAACATCACGCCGCCGGGAGGCACGGCGGGTTTCGGCTGGACGTTCAACGAGGCGACCGGCTGGGATCTCTCCCAGAACCAGTCGAACTCGGCGACATACTTCGCCGAAACGGATGTGCGCATCACCGGCAACCCCGGCAGCGCGGCGTCGCCCATCCTGCTGACGATCATCGCGGTCGGCGACATCGAGATCACGGGCAACCCCGACCTCCGGCCCGAACCGATGTCGGAGCTGCAGTTCGTGACCGATCAGGACCTTCGCATCGCCGGCAACCTCGGCATCCCGCTGGCGTTCGAGGGGCGCATCATGGTCCGCGAGCAGATCGACTTCGCCGGCAACCCCACGCTGGCCGGCCAGGTCATCGTGCAGAACGTGCCGTCGGTCAGCACCCTGGTCGAGAACAACACCGTGACCGGCAGCGTGACGCTGTCCTACAACGGCCTCATCGAGACGGTGGCCTACACCGTATCCGGCTGGCGGGAGACGCCGTAATGATGCTGCCCAAGGTCCTCACCCCGGTCGTGCTCATGACCGCGCTGGCTGCCGGCACGGCTTCAGCGCAATCGCTGGCCGACATTGCCAGGAAAGAAGCGGAGCGGCGTAGCGGGGCGCCATCGAGTGGGAAGGTCTACACCAACGAGAGCCTGACGCCCGATTTCACGAAACCGCCCGAGCCGGCGCCTCCGGCGGCGGCTGACACCCCTGCCGGGCCAGACAGCGCCGGGGGCGACAAGGCAGCGGAAGAGGTCTCCAACGAAGCCAACCAGGAAGGCGTCACGCCTCGCGACCAGCAGGAGCCGCAGCCCAGCCTCGACAAGGGTGAGGACTACTGGCGCGGGCGGGCCGACCGCATTCGCGCGCGGTTGAACCAGCAGAACGCCGAGATCGCCGACCTCCAGCGCCGCGTGTCAACGTTCCCTGCAGGCGCAGCGAACCCGGAGCGCGACATCGCCGTGCGGGCCCTGCGAAAGGCCGAGGCCGATTTGGTGGACCTGAACGACGAGTGGCGCCGGTTCGAACGCCAGGCCCGCGAGCGCAACGTGCCGGACGCCTGGATTCGCTGAATTTTCGCACCAGAACTCGAGAACCTGAGAACCCGAGAACCCGAAAGTGGTATCGTCGGATCAGGTTCATCATGCGCCGGCATCATGAAGTCGCCTCAGCGGCAACCGTGCTCTGGGTTCTGGCCGGGGTTCCCGCCGCCATCGCCTGGACGCAGACGATCATCCAGAAGATCAAGCGCCCTCGGTAACGCGGCACCCGCGGTCTCACCAGCGTCCCCCGGCCCGGAAGGTTACCGCCGTGGAACCGGCGGCCGGTTGCCACCGTCCCAATCAGGGTGATGTCCCCGAAGTCGCTTGCGGCCATGCTCGTTCTGGCCGCCGCCCTGGCAGCCAGTGTCAGCCTCGAGGCGCGCCGCACGCCGGCCCTGACCGTTGACGAGCAGCTCGCATTCCTGAAGACCGCCCGTGTCGTCGCAGCCCGGCCCATCGGCAAGGGTGTCACCGGCGCCCTCAGGCTAACCCTCACCGACGGCGTCGTCACCCACGACGCGTCGTTCCAGAACGTCAACCAGCAGAGCCGGTCGCAGGACCTGCAGCGCGGCAAGCGGTTCGCGGGCGAGCTGCTCTTCGTCGACTCGTATCGCTACAACATCGCCGCCTGGGAGCTGGCCCGGATGCTGGGCCTCGAGGAAATGATGCCGCCCACGGTGGCGCGCTACTACCGGGGCGAGCCCGGCGCGTTCTCGTGGTGGGTGGACGATGTGCTGATGGACGAGGGTGAGCGGGAGCGGACGAACACGCAACCTGCCGGCGGCGCGTCGATCGGTGTGGGGCGCCAGCGCCAGCGCATGCAGGTGTTCGCCGAGTTGGTGCGCGACACCGACCGTAACAAGGGGAACGTCCTCTACACGAAGGACTGGCGCCTCGTGATGCTGGACTTCACGCGGGCGTTCCGCCTGCAGCCCGAGCTGCGCCTGCCCCAGGCCCTCACCACGTGCGACCGCGACCTGCTCGATCGGCTGCGCACGCTGCGCAAGCAGGAGGTGTCGCGCGCCGCTGGCCGCCATCTCAGCCCCTTCGAGATCGACGCCCTCATGAAGCGCCGCGACCTCATCGTCGAGCGCTTCGACCGGCTGGTGGCCCAGCGCGGCGAGTCGGCCGTGCTGTTCTGAACGAGTCCGGGAACACGAAGGACACCAGGACACGAAGGAATACACGAAGAACGCAAGTGGGGGCATGCTGCTGAGGACGCGCTCTCCCCAAATCGATCTTCGTGCGTGCTTCGTGTTCTTCGTGCCCTTCGTGTTCCCGTGGACAGGTGTCAGCGTTGGTCAGGTAGCGCCAGGCCGAGGCGCGTGAGGAGCGCGCCGAGATCTTCCGGGAGCGGCGCGACGATCTCCAGTGGCTCGCGCGTCACGGGATGGGTGAGCGCGACGCGCCAGGCGTGCAGGGCCTGTCGCGGGAAGTCGATCGTCCCGTCCTTTCTTCCGTAGACCGGATCCCCCACCAGTGGCCACCCCTTGTGCGCCAGGTGCACGCGGATCTGGTGCATGCGGCCGGTGACGAGCCGGCAGCGCACGAGGGAGAACGTCGCCGGGGCTGACGACCCGACGACCATTTCGCCCCCACCCGCGGTCGTGCTCACGCGCTCGTAATTCGTCACCGCCGGCTGCCCGCCCCGATCCGTCACCGTCACCTTCCGCCTGTCCCAGGGATCGCGGTCGAGCGCCAGGTCGATGGTCCCCCTCGCCGGCGTCGGCGTGCCGTGCACCACGGCCAGGTAGTCCTTCTCGATGCGCAGCGCTCGCATCTCGCGCTGCAGCGCCGCCATCACCTCGCGGCGCTTGGCGACCAGCAGGATGCCCGAGGTCATCTTGTCGAGGCGCGTCAGCAGGGCCGGCGCGTCACCCGAGGGCCACTTCGCCGCGTGCCAGAGCAGCGCGTTGATCAGGGTGCCGGTGGCGTGCTTGTACGAGGGGTGGACCACGACGCCCGCGGGCTTGTTCAGGGCGATGAGGTGCGCGTCCTCGAAGAGCACGTCGAGAGGCGTCGCCTCGGCCCGGGGCCGGGCGCGGGTGCGGATCTCGCGCGCGTCGACCTGCACCGTATTGCCCTCGGCCACACGCCACGAAGACCTCGGCGCGGGAGCGCCGTTCACATGGACGCGACCCGCCGCGATCCACTTCTGGATGCGGGCGCGCGAAACCCCTGGCTCGTGCGCCAGGTGACGAAGCACCACGAGGTCCACGCGCACGCCCACGTCCCCGCGATCGACGGGCACGTCGCGCCACTTGCGGGTATCGGCGGCGGCTCGAACGCGGATGGATTGCGGTGATGCTGCTCGATGACGCGGCATAGGACTCAGATGGGCCCGATCATCCAGGGACCGCAGATCAACCCGCCGCAGATTACCGCAGATGGCGCAACGCAGATGACGCAGATGACGCCGATGGCGTTGGGCTGGCTGACCACTCGCCGCGTTTCAGGCACGGCAATCAGCGTAGCTGCAGCCTGTTATCTGCGCATCTGAGGCAGGAACCGCTGCCACACCCCCGGCGCATCGTCACGATGCAGTGAACCTACGTGGCGTCGAACCCACGTGTTCCGAACCCGCGTGCCCGGAACCTTCGTGCGAACTACTGTCCCATTGTCGAGAGCAGTTCCACGTCGAACACGAGCATTCCCTTGGGCCTGCCATTCTGGCCCTTGTAGGCCAGCCGCTCGGGGATCCAGAAACGCGTCTTCTCGCCCGGCACCATCAGCTGCAGGCCCTCGGTCCAGCCCTCGATGACGTCCGTGAGGCCGAACGACGCCGTCTGCCCTCGCATCAGCGAGCTGTCGAACAGCTTGCCGTCGGTCGTCCAGCCCGAGTAGTGCACGGTGACGCGGCTGGTCTTCGACGGGCGGGCGCCGCCGCTCTTGCCGGGACGCAGGACTTTGTAGGCCAGGCCCGAGGGGGTCTTCTGCGCGTCGCTGGGTGGGGCCGCCACGTCGGGCGGCGGCACGGTGGGCGAGGGCGACACCTCGAGCAACTCGACGTCGAACACCAGCATGCCCTGCGGGCGGCCCGACTGGCCCTCGTACGCCAGCTCCTTCGGGATCCACAACCGGCGTTTCTCGCCGGTCACCATCAGCTGGACGCCTTCGCCCCAGCCCTTGATCACGCGGTTCACCGGGAAGGTGCTCGCCGCATCGCGCGCGTATGAGCTGTCGAACATCTTCCCGTCGGTGGTCCACCCCGTGTAGTGGACCGTGACGAAGTCCTGGGCGGTGGGCTTCACCGTGCCGGTGCCGGGCTGCAGCACCTTGTGCGCCAGGCCCGACGTCGTCTTCTGGGCATCGGCGGGCGGTTTGGCCACATCGGGCGGCGCGGGAAGGGGTTGGAACTGCTGGGGCCGCGACTGCGCGCCGACGGCGGCGCCAGCCATCACCATGAGGGCAGCGAGGAAAACTCTCATCCGCCTATCGTAACGTGAACCCCGCGGGGGTGTCAGTGGCAGAGCTCGAAGCCGGCATCCCCCGTCTCACCCGGGGCGGCGACGAACTCCCACCGGAAGCTGGTGGGCTCGAGCGACAGGCGCAGCACCCCGAAACGGGACGCGCGCGCCTCGGAGTTGGGCGCGATGCCGGCGGGCTGATAGAGCCGCGCGCCGCCGGTGCCCACCGTGAATTGCCGGATACCACGCTCGGACGTCCGTCCGTCCGCGGTTTGACGGGCGAAGCGCTCGTACAGGTGGTCGTGCCCGTTGGCCACCACGTCCACGCCCGCGGCATCGAGCAGGGCAAACATGTCGCGCATGAACGGATTCGGCCCGTTGGGGCCCGAGGTGAACAGCGGATGGTGCCACACGGCCAGCGTGCACGGTCTCCGCTCGATCTCGAGCTCGCGGCGCGCGAAGTCCCACTGGGGCGAACCGCGCTCGGCGGGCACGTTCGAGTTCAGCATCAGGACGTGCCAGTCGCCGACGCGCAGCGAGTAATAGCCGGTGCCGTCAGCGCCCGCGGCGTCGCCGAAGTATTCGAAGTAGGGCGCGGCATGAGGTGACTGGTACTCGTGGTTGCCGGGCACGGCATGCCACCGGCCACGGAACCGGCCCCACGACGGCTCGAAACATCGCTGGAAGTTCTCGGTGGACCCGTGCATGTAGGCGATGTCGCCGGCGAGCAGCAACCGGCCGGGCAGGCGATCGACCACCAGCGCCGTGGCCTCGGGGCCCGGCGAGTCGCACATGCCGATATCGGCGGCGACGATGACGCTGGCGGTGCCCGATCCTCCCTGCCCGGCGCCCACTCCTCCGCCCGGCGTGGGTGTGGCGGGCGACCTGCTGCTGCCGCTGCAGGCCATCATCCACACCGCGGTCGAACCGGCCGCGAGGAGCGGGATTGGCAGGCGGGGGAAAGCGGCTGCCATGAGGTTTGTTCAGCTTAACCATACGTGCTACCGTTCCGCCACAAGTCTTCGCTCCCGAATGGCTGTCTCTTCTTCACCGGCGCCGGGTTCCCGACTGGTCCTGTCCCCCCAGGAAGCCCTCGTGGCAGGCGGGCCCGCGGAAGAACTCGAACACCGCGTGCAGGACCTCTTCAGGCAGGGTCACCAGCACGTGGTCGTCGACCTGCATACGGTGCCCAGGGCCGACAGCGCCGGCATCCGCGCGCTGGTGCGTGGCCACACCACGGCCCAGCGCCTCCATCGCCGCTTCACCATCGTCGGGCCCAACCCGAAGGTGGGCGAGCTGTTGCGCCTCTCGCTGCTCGACCGCGTCCTCGAAATCAAGGATTCCCTCGCCGAGGCGAAGAGCAACGAGCTGCAGTGGGACCGGGTGCTCACCATCGTCGGCGTCATCGTCGTCAGCGTGGCGCTCGTGGGCGTCGGCATGCTCTGGCCCGGGCTCGGGCTGCAGCCGGGTGCCGCCGCCGGCGCCGATCCGTTCGGCGCGCAACCGCCGGGCACCCTGAGCCATCCGATCTTCGAGCTGGCGAAGCTGATGGCCGCGGCCGTGATCGGCATGCTGGTGACCGTCGTGCACCGCCAGACGAGGACCGAGCGCGCGCCCAACCCGACGATGGATCAGGCCCAGGTGCTGCTGTGCGTGTCGGGCGCGCTGATGATGATCATCATCGGCAACTCGCTTGCGCGGGCGTTTGGCATCGCGGGCGCGGCCAGCATCATCCGCTTTCGCACGCCGGTCGAGGACGCGCGCGACATCACCATCCTCTTCATCCTGATGGGGCTCGGGATGGCCGCGGGCCTCGGGGCGTTTGCGGTGGCCGGCCTGGGCACGTTGTTCCTCTGCGCGATGTTGCCGGCGCTCAACCTGTTCAGCGAGGACCGGCCGCGCAGCATGGTGGTGGAGGTCGTGGCAGACGGGCGCGAGCTGCCCATGGCCCATATTCACCAGGTGTTCGCCGTCAACGGCATCGTCTTCGAGCCCCGGGAGGTCACCCAGGGCGACGACGCCACCGTGCGCTATCTGGCCACGCTGGGACCGGGCGACTCCATCGAGGACCTGAGCGCCCAGTTGATGGGCGACGGCAAGATCGGCATCAAGCATGTCTCGTGGCACCCGCCGAAGCGCGGTTGAGCGACCTGTTCGATCGGCCCGGCGCCGTGAAGTCGTCGTGCTCGAGCCGGCCGAGCGACGCAGCGCCATGCTGCGCCTCATCGGCGGCGCGCGACGGCGTCTCGTCCTGTCGCTCTTCCGTTGTGATGACGTGGAGGTGCTGGATGCGCTGGCCTCCGCTCTCGAACGGGGCGTGGCCGTGGAGGCGCTGCTCACCAAGCGCGCGAAGGGCGGCCGCAAGCGGCTGAAGAGGCTGTGGGAGACGCTCGAGGCGATGGGCGCCGCGGTGAACTGGTACGCCGACCCCGTCGTCAAATATCACGCGAAGTACCTGGTGGCCGACGAAGGCCCCGCGATGGTGGCGACCCTGAATCCGACGCGCAAGTGCTTCACGAGCACCTGGGACGCGGTGCTCGTCACCCACGACGAGGCCGTGGTGGCGAGCCTCCTGCACCTGTTCGAGTCCGACACGCGTGGCCGCCCCCTGGCGCTCGGCCACCGCTTCAGCCGGCGCCTCATCGTGGGGCCGGAGCGCGCGCGCGCAGATGTGCACAAGCTCATCGCCGGCGCGCGACGCAGCATCCGCATCCTGGACCACAAGCTGTCGGACCCCGAGGTCGTGGCGCTGCTCCGCGCGCGACGCAAGGCGGGGGTGGACGTCTCCGTGATCGGCTCGCCGCTGCCCGGACGGCTGGATGCCCACGGCAAGCTGATCATCATCGACGAGTCACGCGCCGTGATCGGCAGCATGGCGCTGTCGACCCTCAGTCTCGATTTCCGCCGCGAGGTCGCGCTCATGATCGACGATGCAGCGGCCGTCCGTCGCCTGAACCAGGCCTACCAGGAGCTGATCGCTCGCGTCGGCGCACCGGCCGGACGCCTGCCTGGAGACCGGTCGTGACGCGCAGTGCCGGCCTGTGGCTCATCGGCCTGGTGGCGGTCCTCTCGTGGGGAGCGCTCGATGCGCACGCGCAGACCGCGCCGCCCAGGCGCGGGCTGGTCTGGGACGGCCGCCCGTCCATCGTGTTCGGCGAGGACGTGCACGTGGACCTGCGCGCGAAGTTCGCGTTCGACTGGCGAGGGTTCGACCCCGACCTCGACGAGGACCTGTTCCAGCTGAACGTCCTGCGCTTCGGGCTGAAGGGCGAGCTCACGCGGCACCTCGACTTCGAGATCGAGCGTGAGGCGGACGTCGCGGACAACGAGGCCAGCTGGGGCGACTGGAGGGACGTGTACCTGAACTGGGATACGTTCGACGCCTTCTCGGTGCGTGGCGGCCGGTTCAAGATGCCCTTCGGCCTCGAGCAGAACATCGGCCGCACCGACCTCGACTTCTTTTTTCGCGCGAGGATCTCCACCCAGCTCACACCGAACCGCGACAAGGGCGTGATGGTCTACGGCCGGGCGTTCGGCCGCGGTCTCACCTACGAGGCTGGCTGGTTCGACACGGATGGTGACATCGGCAAGCTCGAGGAGCCGCAGTTTCCGACCGGCGAGGACGACCGGCTCGGCCCCACCCTCGTGGGCCGCGTGACCGCGGCGGTGCTGCGTCCCCTTGTCGGAGCCGATGCGGCGCTCGGCAGCCTTCGGCTCGGCGCCGCCTACACGAACGGCCGCCTCCCCGAGGGGCTCAACAGCCTGCGCGGTGAGACACCGTACGGCTTCGACTACGTCGAGCCGGTGTACGTGAAGGGCCGTCGCCAGCGTGTCGGCATCGAGCTGGACTGGACACCGGGACCCTACGGGCTGCGCGCGGAGTGGATTCAGACACGCGAGGACCGGGCAGAGCAGGGCCTGGGCGATCGCGATCTGTCGGATTTCATCGGTACCGGCTGGTACGTGAGCGGCACGTGGATCGTCACCGGCCAGGACAAGGACGACAACATCAGCATGCGACGATCGCTCCTCAACGGCGGCCCCGGCGCCATCGAGCTGGCTGCCCGCTACGAGGAGCTCGGCTTCGGCAGCGCCAGCAAGGAAGGCCTGCCGTTCAGCAACCCCCGCGCCGACCACATTCTCGAGAACACGGACCGCATCTGGACGGCTGGCGTGAACTGGTACCCCGCGCCGCACCTGAAACTCGTGGCCAACGCCATCCACGAGGACTTCGAGGACGCCGCGCGCACGCCGAAGCCGGGGGACACCGCGTTCTGGTCGGGCGTGTTCCGGTTACAGATCGTGTTCTGATCGCGCGCGCGCCATCATGCTGGTCGGGCAGGGATTCATCATCATCGCGGCGGCCCTCGCCAACATCATCACGATTGCCGTGGTCTCGACGCCCCTCTTGCCGCGTTCGGTTCCACGCCCGATCGCCTGAACACCTTCGTGACGAGGCCACCCTTCGTGGTGCTGCCGACGGTGATGGTCCTGGCCGCCTGGCGGGTCACCTGGTAATCTTCAGGGCGCTTGCGGCGCGGTCCGCGAGCGCGAACGCTCAGCGCTGAGCGTGGGACGCGGCCTGGTCGCGCAGCGCCTCGGCGCGGGCGACCAGGGCGTGCCCCGGGGGAAAGTGCGCCCGCCGGATGCGGAGGGCTTCCTCGGCCAGCGGAACCGCCTCCCGCGCTCGCCCGGCGTCCACCAGCAACTGGCCGTGCGAGAGCAGAGCGGTGGCGATGGAGAGATGATCGTCGGGCATCACGCGCCGCAGCATGCCGAGCGACTGGCCGGAGAGCGTCAGCGCCTCGCCGGGGCGGCCCGCCTTCGCCTGGATCTGCGCCTGCAGCCCGATGCCGGTGGCGACCTCGAGGTGTTCCCCGCCGAGCGTCTTGCGCTTGATGACCAGCGAGTCGTCCAGCAGGTCTCCTGCCTCGGCCAGCCTGTTCCTGGATACGAGGACGCGCGCCAGGTTGTGCATGCCGCGCGCCACCGCGGGATGCTCGTCGCCGAGCGCCTGGCGCCGCACGGCCAGCGCGTCGCGGAACATCGCCTCGGCGCCGCCCAGGTCGCCGCGATCCTCCAGGAGCGAGGCGAGGTTGTTCAGCGTCACCGCCGTCTCGGGATGCCCCTCGCCCAGGGTCTGGCGGCTGATCTCGAGGCTGGCGCGGTACAACGGCTCGGCCTTGTCGTAGTGCCCCGTGTCGTGCAGCAGCGAGGCGAGGTTGTTGTAGGAGGTCCCGACAATGAAGTGGTCCGGCCCGTAGACGGTCAGCCGCATCTCGAGCGCCTCGCGCATGTAGCGCTCGGCCTCGGCGAAGTTGCCCAGCTGGTTCTGCAGCTGCCCGTACTGCATCAGCGAGTTCGACAGCAGCGGGTGCGCGCCATTGAAGGCCGCGCGCCGGATGTCGAGCGCTTCCCTCAACACGGGCTCGGCGTCGGCATAGCGGGCGCGTCGCCGAAGCATCTGCCCCAGGTTGTTCAGGCCCACCGCCACCTGCGGGTCAGCCCGCGGCCGCACCCGCCGCCACATGTCGATGGCGCTCCGGAGCACCTGCTCCGACTCGTCATAGCGCCCCTGCTGGTCCAGCGCCAAGCCCACGCCGTTCAGCGAGAACGCCACGGTGTCGTGTGTGTCGCCGTGCAGGGCGCGTCGCATCTCCAGGGCCCTCCGGTGCAGGGCCTCTCCCTCCGCGTAGTTCCCCTTCTCGCGCGCGACCTCGGCCATCTCGGCCAGGGTGTCGGCCACATCGTCGCTCGGGCCCGTGGCGGTTCCCTCGCGGAGCTGGAGCGCGCGGGCCA
>Ga0105100_10000563_pt1 | contig 21725 bp, 18 predicted proteins | sample PPLLak12cMay2015_2_FD_87033 | JGI IMG/M metagenome (GOLD analysis project Ga0105100, IMG submission 87033) | Freshwater sediment microbial communities from Prairie Pothole Lake near Jamestown, North Dakota, USA - PPLs Lake P8 Core (1) Depth... | ecosystem: Environmental > Aquatic > Freshwater >...
GAGCCATCTTCCGCTGCCGCGCTTGCGGCGGTCATTTATGGAATTGTAAATGAGCGCCCCGCAGTCGTGATCATTTCTGGTGGTAATATACAGCCAGAAATTCATCAAAGGCTAATTGGAAACTCTACCGCTCGAGGTTAAAATACTAGAAGTTACGCAGTTTAGGAGAATAGCGTGGGTGTTTGGGCGGGCGTAACCCGCCCAAACACCCACTTCCTCCCTCAACAATGAATGAATTTAGCGCCGACGAGATGATGGTAGTGTGCATCGCCCGCCAGATTAAGGATGGCGAGGTGGTCGCTCAAGGAATAGCCACACCGCTGGTCGCTGCGGCATATCTGCTGGCGCGCCATACCCATGCACCCGATTTGTACTTTGCCTCAGCTATAGGGCAGGGCGTTTGCCGGCACCCGGCTCCGCTCAGCCTTCTCCAGGTTGAGAGCTTATGGTTGGATCGCTCGCTGACCAACGTCGGCTTTGTTCAAGCGGCTGCAGACATACTGCCGAACTTGCGCCCCAAAGAATTTTTCCGACCCGCTCAAATTGACCCGGCAGGCAACTTCAATAACATTGCGCTTGGAAAAGATTACCTAAATGGAGGCTGCCCACGCATGCGCTTGCCCGGTTCTGGCGGCATACCCGATGTCACTACTTTCCTCAGCGATATCTATTTATACGTCCCTCGACATTCACGCATCACATTTGTCCCAGTGATCGATGTCCGCTCTGGGCTCGGGTACGCTGCAGAACGAATCCACGGCGCAGGCCCACGGTATCTGGTCTCGAATCTGGGCGAATTTGATTTTGCAGATGGGTGCATGCGTCTGATAAGCTATCATCCTGGCGTGAAGATCGAACAGATACAGATGAAGACGGGTTTCCCGTTGGATATCTCCCCGGACGTCCAAGAAACGCAGCCGCCAACCGATGAAGAACTGAGATTGCTAAGGGAGGACATTGATCCTTTGGGGATTCGCCGTCTTGAAGCACTCAGCGGAAACGGCAGACGAGAGCTGCTACACGAGATCATCGCACTGGAACACAGTACCGGGATTGGTAGGTAGGCATCTATGTCACCAGCCAGGCGGAAATCCGTCGGTTTTCTGCTCTCCCCGAGACCAGCTATTGTCAAATGGCGGTGTCTGTGGTTGATCGTTATTTTGACCATCTTGTCCAATCCGCTCGTTTTTGCGGATTCAGCCAGTGCACAACAAGATGGCACACCTCCAGAGAAGGCTCAGCTATTATTATCCAATATGTCTCCTGAGGAACGGGTTGGGCAGTTATTTCTGGCGACATATACTGGAACAGAAGTCGGCGAGGGCACACAGATTTACGATCTGATTGTGAATCACCACATAGGCGGCGTTATCCTCCTGGCAGCCAATGATAATTTCGGGCCTGATGATGACCTTCTAACCAATATATTGACCATGAATCGCCAGTTGCAGCAGAATCGGTGGGATGTTGCGCAACAGCCGCTTACAAACCCCGATACTGGCGAAACCCAGATCCTGAACTACATGCCCTTATTTATCGGGACTTACCAGGAAGGGGATAGCCACCCGTATGATCAGATCCTGAGCGGGCTGACCCAACTTCCCAATGCCATGGCCCTGGGTGCCACCTGGAACAGCGAATATGCCCATCAGGTAGGCACAGTGCTTGGCACTGAGCTGGTGGCGTTGGGGATAAACCTGCTGATTGGTCCCTCACTGGATGTGCTCGAGACTCCGAGACTTGAGAGCTCCAGTGACCTGGGGACGCGAGCATTCGGCGGGGATCCATTCTGGGTCGGGGAAATGGGAAAAGCTTACATTTCCGGGGTGCATGAGGGCAGCGCAGGGCGTATTGCCACAGTGGCGAAACATTTCCCCGGAAACGGCGGTGCGGACCGCCCTGCAGAAGAAGAGGTTGCCACAGTCCGCAAGTCTCTTGACCAGCTAAAGAGAATAGACCTCGTACCATTTTTCGCCGTAACCGGGAACTCCCCGTCGATTGAGGCGACCACTGACGCACTCCTGGCATCCCACATTCGTTATCAGGGCTTCCAGGAAAACATCCGCGCTACCACGCGACCGGTTAGTTTTGATCCCCAGGCGTTCACCCAGCTAATGGCGCTGCCTGCGTTATCGGCCTGGCGTCAAAATGGTGGCGTCATGATCAGCGATAACCTTGGCAACCGGGCGGTTCGCAGCTTTTATGAGCTTACCGGTCAGGTCTACGAAGCCCGCCGGGTGACTTTGAATGCGTTTCTGGCAGGCAATGATCTGCTGTACCTTGGGGATATGTCCAATGGGGAAGAGCAAGACTCTTACAGTGAAATTATCAGTACGATAGAATTCTTCACCCAAAAGTATCGCGAAGATCCCGCCTTCGCTCAACGAGTAGATGAATCTACTGCCAGAATTCTGGCGCTTAAATACCGACTGTATCCCGATTTCAACCTCTCCGACACCTTACCCCCGGCGGATGGAGTTGAAGACCTGGTACAGGTGAACCAGGTGGTCTTTGACGTCACACGTGAAGCTGCCACCTTAATCAGTCCCTCTGTTGAAGAGCTGGACATAACAGTCCCGGACCCACCCAACAGAAACGACCGCATCGTCTTTATCTCCGATTCAAGCACTGCCAGACAATGCAGCACTTGCCAGGAACAAGCGGTGCTGACGGCAGATGCTTTACAGCAAGCAGTGATCCGGCTATACGGACCTCAAGCAGGCAGCCAGGTGCTCCCCTATAACCTGGTCTCCTACTCGTTTGCTGACCTGTTGGAGATGTTGAACGGCCCCCGGAATACAACCCAATTGGAAATCGACCTTCAGCGCGCCCAATGGATCGTATTTTCAACGCTGACCATGGATAAAGATGATCCAGTGTCACAGGTGCTACCGCGCTTCCTCCTTGAACGTACGAACCTTATCCAGCAGAAACGCCTGATCGTCTTCGCATTCAATGCTCCTTACTTTTTGGATGCCACAAACATATCCAAGCTAACCGCATATTACGCTCTCTACACAAAGACCTCTAGCGCAATAGATGTAGCTGCGCGTCTGCTCTTTAGGGAGCTCACCCCGACGGGTATCTTGCCCGTGTCGGTCCCTGGGGTTGGTTATGATCTCATCGTGGCTACTTCGCCTGATCCAGAGCAGATCATCCCCCTCTACATTGACCAGGATGGCGTTGAAGCAACAGATCTTACCGCTACGCCGGTTCCACTACCAACTCCAGATTTCCGTATAGGGAATATAATCCCAATCCGGACCGGAGTCATATTAGATCGAAACGGTCTCCCTGTTCCGGATGGAACCCCTGTCCAGTTCATCGTTTCCGTAGATGGGACAGTGAATGCATATTCTCAATTAGAAACCACAACCGGTGGGGTAGCGCGCTCGAATATCCAGGTAGCGGCGTCTGGGACGTTAGAGATCCGGGTCGAGAGTGAGCCCGCTAAATCGTCTGATATTCTTCGGTTCGATATTCCAGTGGAGAATGGTGTTCAGCCCACACCGACTTCGACCGAGGAGCCGACTGCAACACCATCGCCATCTCCTACGGTTACGTTGCCGCCCCCGGTTGTGGTTACCCCTCAACCGGAAGAATCTAACCAACTGGGTCTGGCTGATTGGGTTGTAGCTATGCTGTTAGCAGTAATCGTGGCAACTTCTGCCTACCGCCTGGCTGCATTGGTTGGTCAGGTAAGATGGGGGGTGCGCGCTGGCTTTTTCGCGCTCATCGGGGGATTGATCGCATACTGCTACCTGGCATTGGCTTTACCGGGTAGTGAGGCCTTGCTGGGGACTATTGGCGGCTGGACGGTTCTGATGGTCACCGTTATAGGCTGCTTGTTAGGTATATTCGCCACCTGGATGTGGAGGACAGCTCGCATCAGGTTCGGCCGCGAGGCGTGAGTCTACGCGAACGACCGGCAGAATCCCCCGATGCTCTACAAATCACTAACGAGCCAGGGTGAGGACCAGGCTGAGAAGCACCAGCCCGGCAGATATCCAGATCAACGCCAGCTCGGTCGGAGATGAAACCAGATCTGCGAGCGAGGGAGTTGGCATGGGCGCACGCGGTCGTATGACTGGATTCCAATCTCCCAGCAAAGCCTTGCGGAAATCATCAACAGTTTGTGGTCGATCTTCAGGGTGCAGGCTCATCGCCCATAGTATCGCTCTTTCTGTGCGTTGGCTGATGTCCGGATTGATCTGGCGCGGAGCTACAAGCATCTCCGGGTGCAGGAACAGCTCTCGCGCCTCAATAGGACGGGTGTTAGTCAACAAATGGTATAGTGTTGCGCCAAATGCATAGATGTCGCTGCGAACATCTGTGTGTCCGGTGTCGCCGCCGTACTGTTCGAGTGGTGTATAGAGGGCGGTCCCGCGTCCCTGCAGGATGGTGATCGTAACCTCATCTGAAGCAAGAACTTTAACCAGGCCGAAATCGACCAGTTTGAGTATGCCGTTGGGGGTTAGCTTGAGATTGCTTGGTTTGATGTCACGGTGCACGATCGGGGGTGTCTGGCTGTGCAAATACACGAGAGCATCCGCAAGTTGTGCTCCCCAAGATAGAACCTCTTTTTCCGCAAGAAACTGCCCACCCTGGTGGGCTTCATTCATTAAAGCACGCAGGTCCTTCCCGGCAACAAAATCCATTACCAGGTAATCCCGCCCGCCGATGGAAAAAAAATCTGATACTTTGGGTAGATTGGGATGATCGAGGCGCGCCAATATAGTGGCTTCGCGCAGAAACTGATCGCGAGCCTGCTTGAGCAGGTCAGTTGGCAGTGTGCGATCGTGCTCGACTTCTTTGAGGGCACACAACCGCCCGTCCAGACGCAGATCATCTGCCAGGTAGATACTCCCCATGCCTCCCTGGCCAATGATGCGGCGTATTTTGTAGCGACTTCTTAATACTTCTCCTGCTTTTAGCGGCGTAGGCATTTAATTAAGAGGGCGACATCCTCCTTTGTATTCTTATATCGGTAAAAGCAAAAACAGGGTAAATTAAGCACTTTATGATATTATACACTTGGAGCCAAGAACATGGAGAAAAAGAGCGAGGATGCCCCATTGTTGGTAGCCCAATCGGGACCACTAAATGGACAGCGTTGGGCGCTACGCACAGGAATGATCATCGGGAGAGAGCCCAACTGCGACATCGTCATCTCAGACCGGCAGGTCTCACGCCAACATGCTCGTCTGATGCTCACTCCCAATGGAATTCTACTGGAAGATTTGGGAAGCAAGAACGGCACACATTACAATGGTTTGCTGATCGATCGTCCGGTTTTTCTTGAAGACGGGGACACCGTACAGATCGCACTGTCCCAAAAATTTGTTTATCTGAGTTCCGATGCAACTTTACCGCTGGAATCCGACATCCAGCCGATGCCAGGCATAAAACCTGGCTTATTGCGGCTGGAGAAGCGCTCGCGGCGGGTGTGGATAGGTGAACATGAGGTCTTACCTCCGCTGTCTGTCTCACAATTTTCACTTTTAGAGATGCTGTATGAGCATCAAAACCTGGTTGTGACGCGTGCGGAGTTGATCAAAGCCATTTGGGGAGAAGAGCAGGCGGTAGTTGTCTCGGAACAAGCTCTGGATGCACTGGTGCGCCGTTTGCGCGAGCGTCTTTTCAGTATTGATCCTGACCACAATTACATCGTAACCATACGCGGTCACGGCCTGCGCTTAGACAACCAGCCAGCAGACGAATAATACCTTTGCCCCGCTGGTATCAGGCGCCCAGGTTTGCCTCCATGGAAAACCGCACCACCAGGCGATACACGGCTTTTATTTGCTCTGCCAGCTCTTCGTCTTCACCGGACTCTACCTGCGCGACAATATTGGTAAGTGTATTTATTAACTCCGGGGTAAGCTTATCGCGGTTGTCTTCCAATATCTTGCGCCTTGCCTGATCATCCTGGGCTTCAACCAGTTCCTCGATAAACGCCACCTCTGGCGGAGCAGTGCTCAGGCTTTGCAGCAGCTCTACGATCTTCTGAAGCTTGCCGATTTTCTCCAGGTCACCTGCCTGACGCGCCAGCTGCAAGGCGGAATTGACTTCCTGCAAGAAGAAATCATCCACAACGTGGAGATTCTGTTGGAGTGTTGCCGTAGCATCTGGCGACTGCAGAATCTGATCCAAAACCTGCCTGGCAGAGGCGCGCCGCTGCTCCATCTGACGGTCAATATCGCTGGTAAACTTGAGCAGACTCTCACGTAGTTCAATCAATCGCGCTCGTCCATCTCCTCTGGCGCGCTCGATGCGGTCGGTCAACAGCTGGAAGAATTGGTAATCCATGCCGGGTCTGGCCAGACTCACCAGAGCGCGCACCCTGGTCTCGTTAGGGGCTTTGATAACCAGATCTAACAGGGTCTCACGCGTCAGGTTTTCGCCTGCCTCCTGGAGTGAGGCGACCGCTGATTCGATTTCCTGGGTTTGCTCCTGTAACTCTCGCCCAAATGTTGTCAGCGGCATCAAACTTTGCTGCAGCTCGACCAACTTCCGTGCGCTTTCCTGATCTCCACCCGCCAGGGCTGTTTCTGTTATATGCCGGAGCAAGGCGAAAAATTCACCATCCATCAGGTTATCGTCTTGCTTTGCGATCTCCTGGCGGGCATCCTCGGAGGAAGTGAGCAGACGCTGGAGGAGATTCAGCTTTTGCTGCTGGGCCTGGAGCATCTCGCGAGTGACCCCATCTGCCTCAAGGACGCGTTCCACCAATCCCTGCAGGGTAAGTGTGGTCTGTGGGCGCAGCAGGTAAGCTTTCCTCTTCTCCGCTGGCAGCCGATTGACAACCTGGTTGATCAGCCCACCCATCAGGCGTTCTTGTTCATTCCGAGGCAGGCCCAGCTCGGGAGGGGCAAAAGTAAGCAGAAGCTCTTTCTGTGGATCGTGATACACGATCATGGTAGAAAGATTTCCCTGGTAGCCGCATCGCGAGCATTGAATGAGATTTAGTGCACCCGAAATAATCTTTTGCTTGGCCGCTGGATCCACGCCCACATCGAATACTTGATCAATATCAGCCAGCAGGGGTTGGCGGCAATTTGGACAGTTGACAGTAGTTCTTGGCATCAGGTTCTCCTGATTAATCAATAGATTTCACACCGATTAAACCCATTTCACGGTGTCGTATTAGAAGTTATCCTCGCGGCAAGGAAAAACAGATGCGAGCGCCATCCCCCGGCTTGGGATCAACCCAAATATGCCCGCCATGTGCCTCGATAACAGCTCGGGCCAGGTATAATCCCAGGCCGGCCCCCTTCGTTTTACGGGTAGCGTCGGTCGAACGATAAAAGCGATCGAATACATGTGGGATGTCATCAGGTGCTATTCCAGGTCCCTGGTCGCTGACACACACAATCACATGTTGGGGCCGTACCTGGCCGGTAACGATAATCTCACTGCCTTCCGGTGAATACTTGATGGCATTTGAAACAAGGTTCGATAAAACCTGGGATAGACGGTCTTCATCACCCATGATAACTGGGAAGTCATCCGGAAAATCTACCTCGATTACATGCTGGCTCGTTTGTGTAAGGAATCGTTCAGCAATCCTTCTAGCCAGGGCATCTACAGCGACGTCGGTTTGGTTGATGGCGAGCGCTCCAGCCTGCAAGCGGGATGCATCCAATAAATCCTCAATCAATCTGGTCAGCCGGTCTGCCTCTTCTTCGATAACCTGTAAGCTGTCACGAACTATTTTCCGATCCCAGGTTGCATCCTCACGACGAAGCGTACTGACATATCCCTTTATCAAAGCCACTGGGGTCTTTAACTCGTGGCTGATGACCGAAACAAAAGTGCTCTTTAACTCCTCAGCCTCACGGAAGCGGGTGATGTCCCTCACAGTGGCAATAATATTTAAGAGATTACCATCCGGACTCACCAGGGGTGCATAAGTAATTCCGACAGGCAGAGGTACGCTGCCTGTGCGCTCCAGGTCTCCCTCCACATATAAAGTAGCATTGGGAGTCAGTGGCCAGCCGCCCGCTTCAGCTTCCTCCAGGGTCAAACCATCTTTATGCGTTACCCAGCGGATCACCTCATCATGGCGTTTGTGGCGAATTTCTTCGGTAGTTTTACCCAACATGCGTGCCAAAGCTGGATTGCCCCGTTCGACCAGATGATCTGCGGTCAGGATAATGATCCCATCTGCAGCGGAGTCCAACAATGCATCCATACGCTGATTTTCGCGGGATACCTGCGTATACAATTGGGCATTGTGTACCGCGATAGCTGCCTGGTCAGCGAAACTCTGCAGCAGCGCGGTATCTTCGCGCGAGAAGACTCCTGGATAATTTCGAAAGATGAAGATCACGCCAATCACCTGCTCGCGAACAATCAGCGGCAGACCAACCCCAGTCAACAATCCCAGGCTGGCTGTCCTGGTTAAGTTTTGAAGCAGGCGGTTTATCTCGGGCAGCTCAAAATGCGCCTGATCCTTATGATCGGGTACGGCAGCGAGCAATGGATCCAGATAGCGCAAGAAGGATGGGGGCATGCCATGGGAGGCTGCAAGGTTCCAGCCTCCCTGTTCAGAGCGCAATGCAATCAATCCAGCTTGCCCTGCTAACATTTCCGCCGAAATGCGCAGGATGCGCGCCAGCAGACTATCCAGGATCAATTCCTGGGTAATAGCCCGGCTTATTTCCAGCAAGTAATCACGCTGGCGAACTCGAAAATCAGGCAGCAAGGATTCCTTCACCCTCGCTAACAGTTAATGCTTCTTCAAAGATCAGCAGCGCCTCGTCGACTTCTCCCCTGGTAACACTCAACGGGGGTGCGAAGCGGATTGTACTTGGACCACAGCCTAACATAAGCAGTCCGCGTTTGAAAGCGTTGTCAACAACCAGGTCGCGCAGCTCATCGGCAGGTTCTCTGGTGTCAGAATCTTTTACGAATTCGACCCCAACCATCAAGCCGATCCCGCGCACCTCTCCAATGGTAGTATGCCGGGGTATAATCTCTTCCAGCCCATCTTTCAAGTAAGAGCCAACTTCCCTGGCATTTTGCATATATTCTTCTTCAAGCAAGTCAATTGTTGCTAAAGCGGCAGCGCAGGCAATTGGATTGCCCCCGTACGTGTTGCCGTGGGCGCCTTTTCCCCATGTAACTACGCTTTTACGGCTAATCATCGCCCCCAGGGGCATGCCGGAGGCGATCCCCTTGGCAGCGCAAACGATATCCGGCTCAACTCCAAAATTCTGGATTGCCCACCATTTTCCGGTACGTCCCATGCCTGATTGTACTTCGTCGGCTATCAGCAAGATGCCGTACTTGTCGCACAATTCTCGCAGTGCAGGGAAGAAACCTGGAGCGGGCACCACATATCCACCTTCTCCCTGAATAGGTTCCACGATAATCCCAGCTATATCTTCTGCTGGCAGTACGTGACCAAGGATCTGTTCTTCAATATACCGAACGACCGTCTCACCGTAATCCTCGCCAGGCAGCGATGTCAGTAGTGGGCGATATGGATCGGGGAAAGGCACATGGGTGACGCCATTAAGCAGTGGATAAAAATGACGGTGGTAAACTGGCTTGCTGGCAGTGAAGGACAATGCCCCCATCGAGCGTCCGTGGAAGGCGCCCAAAAAGCCGATAAACTGAGAGCGGCGAGTATGGTGGCGGGCAAGCTTGATAGCTGCCTCCACGCTCTCGGTTCCAGAATTGGTCATAAAAGAAATCGCATCTTCTGAAAAAGGTGCGATTTCATTCAATTTCTCTGCCAGGCTCACCCAATTAGAATGATAATAATCGGACGAGATGTGGATGAACTTCTCCGCTTGTTCCTGTATCGCTTTAACCACTCTGGGATGGCTGTGCCCTGTGGTGACCACCGCGATCCCTGCAGCGAAATCAAGGAATTGGTTTCCATCTACGTCCCAGACATTTACCCCCTTGCCATAATCCATGACGAACGGGTAGCCGCGCGGATATGAGGGAGAAATCACAGCCCGATCGCGCTCTACGATGGCCCTTGCCTTGGGGCCCGGTAGCTCCATTAGTTCCATACATCTATCTCCTGAAAAGTTTCTGTTAATAATTTATTATGAACCCCTACTGGGAATTGTCCAACAAATAGATTATATCACTGCTTCTACATGCAAAAGAGCGGGTCGTCAATCGCTTACTTTACAGGTATGTTTGAATCCCGGACGGGTCTATTGCGTTCCGGATCATGGGGAATCCCCCCGCCCAGACAATTAGGGTTATAATCTGCCTTCGTACACCTGGAAATCGCATCAGGGACAGAAATGACGGAGTACTTCTCTTTCGAGCTGATCGCTCAAGACGGACGCGCGCGCGCGGGTATCTTTCATACCCCGCATGGGGATATTTACACACCCTGCTTTGCGCCCGTAGGGACTCAAGCCACAGTAAAAGCTGTCACCCCTCAGCAGCTTCAGGAACTAGGGGCGGGGCTGATCCTGGCTAATACCTACCATCTATATTTGCGACCTGGCGATGACCTGGTCGCTGAGATGGGTGGTCTGCATCAATTTATGAGCTGGTCGGGGCCTATCCTCACAGACTCGGGTGGATTTCAGATATTTTCCCTCGCAGATAACCGGGTGATTGACGACAATGGGGTAACATTCAAGAGCCATATAGACGGCTCAACCCATCGGCTAACCCCTGAGGTTTCCATGTCTATCCAGGAAAATCTGGGAGCTGATATCATCATGGCTTTCGATGAATGTGCCTCACCCTACGACCGAGGATACAACGAACGAGCGATGCAGCGTACACACAAGTGGGCGAAACGCTGTGTCGATGTAAAAACCCGGCAGGACCAGGCGCTCTTTGGTATTGTCCAGGGTGGCATATTTCTGGATCTTCGCCAACAATCTGCCGAATACACCGGCGCGTTGGATCTACCGGGCAACGCTATTGGGGGACTTTCGGTTGGTGAGACGAAAGACGAAATGCACGCCGTGCTGGAAGCCATCGACCCTATCCTGCCGCTCGATAAACCCAGGTATTTGATGGGAGTAGGCACGCCAGAGGACCTGGTGAATTGTGTCCTGCGCGGGGTAGACATCTTCGATTGTGTGCTTCCCACGCGCCTTGCGCGCCATAACGCCGCCATGACCGAGAAAGACCGGCTTAATCTAGTCAATGCCACTTACGCTCGCGATCCCCGTCCAATTGATGAGAGCTGCACCTGCTATACATGCCGGAACTATTCTCGAGCTTACCTGCGACACCTGATTGTCGCCAAGGAAATGCTCTCGGCAACCCTACTTTCTATACACAACCTGCACACTCTGCTCCAACTTGCCAGGGATTTGCGCCAGGCAATTCTGGAAAAACGCTATCAATCCTTCGTCGACGAGTATTTCAAATGACTATCTTCCAATCTATCTTGCTAGGAATTGTTCAAGGTTTGACAGAATTTCTGCCGGTATCGAGCTCGGGCCATCTGGTGATCATCCCTTATCTCTTAGGCTGGAATATACCTGCTCAGGTGGAGTTTGTATTCGATGTCCTGGTTCAGGTCGCTACGCTGTTTGCAGTGATCGTATATTTTTGGAGCGATCTGTTAGGCATAACCAAGGCCTTTATTGCAGGTGTGCGCAGCCGGCAGGTGATGGCAGATCCGCAATCCCGCCTGGGGGTGTATATCATCCTGGCAACCATACCCGCAGGCGTCGTCGGTGTCCTGATTAAGGACATGGTCGAGCAGGCCTTCGACAGCCCGACAGCTACAGCCTTCTTCCTGCTGGTAACCTCTTTATTGCTCGTCGTAGCCGAGCGGCTTGGAGCACGCCGGCGTGAGCTTGTAGATATTATGGCTAAAGACGCCTTGTGGATTGGTTTCTTCCAGGCTCTGGCGATTTTTCCGGGCATTTCCCGCTCCGGCTCGACAATTACTGGCGGGATGACGCGTGACCTTCAACGCGAGCCTGCAGCTCGCTTCTCGTTTTTATTGTCGATTCCCATTATGCTAGCTGCCGGTGGATTAGCATTGTTAGATCTTGCAGAAATCCCCGATATCGGCAGCACATTGTTGGTTTATTTACCAGGATTCATCGCAGCAGCGCTGACCGGATATTTTTCAATCCGCTGGCTGTTGGGTTACCTCTCTCGCCGTCCCCTGAACTTATTTGCCATCTACTGTGCTGTATTGGGCATCTTCACCTTGCTTGTAAGCCTGGTAAGAAGTTAGCAGAATTTATCGGTCTAAGACTCGCTTCACTTCTGCCCCCTTCTCAAGCCGTAGGCCTGGATCACTGGCACCACAAACAAGAAACCCGTGTGCTTTTCGTCCAGATCACCGATGACTCCCTGGGCAATCGCCACCATCTCATCAACGACCTTTTGCTCATCTACGACTGATAACAATGTACGGTGATGGATTTCGCCGCTGCTGAGGATATCGCTTAAACTGGGCAGCAGCGGAATATCATCGAGCAATCCCGCTTTCTTAAACCGGCCTAATCCCGTGCTTTCCAATATCGTCACCCCACTAACCCCGGCGTTTTCCCAACCAGATAATATAGGCCGGCAATCTTCTGGATCGTCAACAATTAGTACAACCAGATAGGACATTCGACACTCCTTATCCTTTATTGATTAACTCCGTTGATGGCTTACCCCGAGCAAATAATGAACGCAACAGAAGAGGCGTCAGTAATGTGGTAATGATCACAACGCCTACTACTGCTGAGAATGTCTCTTGAGATATCAACCCTGCACTGATACCGACTGAAGCAACAATCAAACCCACTTCACCCCGCGACATCATTCCAATACCGAGCTGTAACGATTCCAGGTATGAGAATCCCGCCATTCGAGCACCCAATCCCGACCCAATCACTTTTCCCAGGATGGCAACGATTGTCATAAAAAGTAAGAGCCACAGGCTCTGGGCTGTAAGCTCGCGGGCGTTGGCGCTCAAACCAACATTAACGAAAAATACCGGCACGAAGATAGCGTATGCGATGGTTGAAATCCCGCGCTCGATGGACTCCTTGATCCGCAAACGAGCAAACATCAATCCCGCCAGGAATGCACCCGTGATTGCGGCCATACCCCCTAATGCCTCCGCTGCCCATGCATAAAGTAAAGCGACCACGAAGGTAAAAGTAATTAACCCCCGGCTGATTGGCAGATCTTCCACCCAATGCGCCAGGCGAGGGATCAGCAGAATCCCTACTGCCAGGCCGATTCCCAGGAACAGCAACATACTCAGGAATATGGTCAAGATACTTGCCAGACCGCTTTGAGCGCCGGATTGCGTCAGGGCAACAAATACAGATAATCCCAACACGACGAGGATATCGTCAAAAACCGCCGCTCCCAGTAAACCGATCCCAACCCGGCTGCGTAATACCTGCAACTCAAGCAATGTTTGCGCAGATATACTCACGCTAGTTGCAGAAAGGATCAGACCAATAAACAATGCTGGAAGCATATCAAGTCCAAACAGCAGGCCCGCTCCCCAACCCAAGAGCAGAGGCAGGATAACCCCAAAGACTCCAGCCAATGCTGACACTTTTCCGGATTTGGCCAGATCCGATAGATGCAGCTCTAATCCCGCAAGAAACATCAATAACAATACGCCCAGCTCAGCCAGATGGGCGATCGATTCTGCAAGATGCTCATCGGTGAAAAAAGGCAGATGCAAGAAATCGATCAGAGAGGGACCGAGGAGAATCCCGACGATAAGCTCACCCAGCACCGAAGGCTGCCCAAGTTTATAGCTTATATAACCGCCCAGCTTGGCCGACGTGATGATAATAACCAGTGCAATAGCAAATTGAAGAAATGGAGTCATTGATGCCTATCACTCTCCCATTGTTTATTTTAAGGTATATATTTGCCGCCATTACCTCATGAGACTATACTTTGATCTGATAACAGCCTGTGCTAATTACCGGTTGGGCGATCCTCCTGGGTGTTCAGGCTGGTCTGGTCCTCCCCTTTCACTGGCTTATGTCTCAGATCTACCGGATGTACAACCCCGGATGCCGACCAGGGAGACATGCCCAACATCTTCCTGTGGATATAGCGTCCAATCACCTTCGCTGTGGCGATACCTGGCACAACAATCAAAGCGCCGAGCAAGCCGCTCAAAGCTATTGCACCCACCAGGCTCACAAATACCAGCCCGGGGTGTAATCTCAGGGTATGTCCCAACAGTTGTGGGCGCAGCCAGAGATTATCAACCTGCTGTACCAATGCGTAAACGATCAATAATACCAACGCAAAGCCAATCCATGAGAACGGGATCAAGCCCAGCTGGTAAAGAAATACCACCAGCAGGGAGCCAAGAATGAATAATACTGCCAGGACGAAGAAGATAAATATCTGCACCCGTAGGAATACGCTCCAGATATCATCAATTTCATCGATCAGGCGATTTGCATCCGGTTGGTAGGCTGCCGGAAAAAAGCCGACCAGCCAGGGCTTGATCTTTGGGCCATCCTTCAAGAAATAATACAGGCTGATCACGATCACCAGACCCCAAAGCAAATTGGTAGTCAGGCCAGACACAATATTGAGAGAACCGCCCGGAACGACTGTCAGCATGCCGCCAATTGCCTGACCGACGTCTTCAACCAGGAATTGGGGTGAGAACGTAAACCCCAGGATGGAAATAGGCCGGACTAACCAGCTTTGTAAGGCTTGTACGGCTTCATTAAGGCTTACTCCAAAATTCTTAAACTGACCCAACGCCAGAGCACCAAGAGTCGTTGGTAGTGATGCGACCACAATCAGTACCAGGGCATATACGATGATCACTGACAGCTGTCTTTTTAGATGGACACGATTTTGAAAAAATCTGACGAGTGGATCCAATAAATATGCCAGAAGAGCTGCAATCAGCAATGACTCGAAGAGCGGTAGCGCCAGGATTACCATCACAACCAGGGCTATAAGCAGGATAACCCCCACAACGCTGCGGGTCACCGGCGACCAGGGTGGGCTGCCTGATGGTGAGGTGGCTACACTCATGATGTGATTATAATTGGATTCGGCCTGGTATTTCTAACTATCAGCGGAACTGACCGTATTCGACGGGTGGCTGTTTACTGCTGAGGGACACATGCAATTGCTGGAGTGCGAATCTTCCACCAGGCGAATAGTGCAAATCCCAAAAACCGGATACCTGCACTAACCAGCAGCGCCCCACTTAAGCCGATGTAATTCGCTAACCAGGTTCCCAACAAAGGCGCAAAGATGGTGGAAAAATGTTGCATGCTCTGCATTAGAGATACAAACGTGGCGCTATAGTCAGGTGGGACTTTCTTCATTAGCTCATCGAATAGAACCAGATCCAGGCCGGCTTGAAAGATCCCAGCCAGGCCTGCATAGAGTGCAATCAGCTGCACCTGCCGTGTAACAGCCGTGAGGGCAGGATACAAAGCCAGGCCGAAAGTTGTCCACAGCAGCACGAAACGCGATCCGCGCAAGCGCGATCCGCGTGTCCATAAGAAGTAACCGACCACCAATACGGCCGATTGCACGGTGGCGAATAATCCAATCCATGCGTCGCTGGCCTCGACTTCCCACACATAATAAAGAGGGAAGAGCGGGATCGCCAGCATCATACCGGTCATAAAAACAAATCTTTGTATGGAGAAATGGACGAAATCAGTTTCGCCGAGCACCAAGTCTCGATAATTCTTCCATTTTTCCCGGATTGATAAACCCTTCTCACGGATGACAACCGGAGCGTCGGGCAGTACAATCCGGCTGGAAAAATAATAACTGAGGATGCCACCCAGCGATAAGCCAATAAATACCAATGAGTAACTCAGGGGGAAGCGTACCAGCACCAGCACCTGGCCTACAATTGCTACTGTAACCGCTGTAACCACACCCAGGATCGACCACCGTCGGCTCATCAGCTCGTAACGATGAGTTGGCCCGGCAACCGCGTTCATCACAACAGAGAAGGTGATATTTAATATCGTCTGGGGAATTGTGATCAATGCCCAAACAACCAGTACACTCGAGATGAGATATTGCTGGGGCATCAAGAGGGTAAGAAAACCGGTAACAGCATATGCTGACACATACATGAGCCTGCCAGCGCTGAACCAGGGTACAATATTTCGCCGAGTTTGGAGAAATCTCCCCAACCACAGAGACAGCACCAGGCCTGTAACCGCGGGCATTGCCGTCAGCAGTCCTACCTGGAAGTTCGTGGCGCCCAGGCGTGTAAGAAAGACGGGCAGAAATGGCGCCGCGGCATTGACCAGGCCAATGGCGATGGCATCGATCTGGACGTTTAAAAAGTTCCTTCTTTGAACCGGCGTAGCGCCAAGAGGCGCCGCCGACCAGCGGATCCTGGACACAGAACTGATCGACCTCAATCTACCCGCAGGTTGCCGTATAGGTACCAGTATGGCTGGGGAGGGAAACTATTCACCAGTTCAGCAACCCAGATAAAGTCCCCTGGGACAAATACGGCATGCAATAGCTGGTCAAGGCCAGACAGCATATCCAGCTCTGCTGTGGGAAGATTTGTAGCGAACGGAATGAGCAGCTCCAGCATGACACGGCGGTTGACCTCATAAGCATAGCGGTCGGTGTGGTTTTCGGGATTAGAGCGGTAATCCTCCAGGAAGTCCCGCCAGAGCTTCAGGCGGGCGCTGATCTCTCGCTCCGATTTCCGCTCCCAGGCAACACGCCAGCGGGTCTGGATCTCATTAAGCCTGTGTTCAAAAAGGACCAGATCGGTTTCCTGTTTTGCAGCCAGGGGGCGACCATGCAAGCGCTGTATTGCCAGGAGCAGGCTGCCAAGCGTGAGCTGAGGGTATGCCGGCTCTCCGGCGGGAGATCTGGCGCCGGTTGACCAATAAAGGTCATCAGCTAACAGATACGCTTCTAAGACCTCAACACCAGTACGCACGAAAATTAGATCATATTCGATTGTGGTCATTATGCGATCCTTCTTCTCCAGATAGCTGCCTGGGTAAACCCACCAGCAGAGCCACAGGCCCGGCTAGAAGCAGCCACATGCTCACCTGCAGATTATACCGCTCGGCTATCCAACCCAATCCAAGAGGCAGCAAACTGCCAACCAACCCTGCAAGATTGCTGACTGCGATCGAGGTCCCGCTCTTCCCGGGCATGGCAGAATACAATCTGGCTCTCAGGATAGCATACCAGCCACAGTTAAAAAAACCAAGCAGCCCTACCAGGGCAATCTTCAATCCCGAAGGCTGCGCCAGAAGAAAAGTGGAGAATAAGATCAGCTCCAGGAGAGCGCTCACCCTCAGGTAACCTAACCCCGACACCCGTTCTAAAAGGGGGATCAGCAAGAGATCTCCTAACAAGCCCATACCCGTCCACACCGCAACTGCCAGGCCGGCTTGCTGAGGTGAAAAACCCGCAATATCGACAAAATATAGCGCCAGAAAGCCAAGTAAGACATCCAACATTAAATCGGAGAATTCGAGCAGCGTGAGCCAACGCAAGACTTCCTTCTGGCGCAAAGCTTTCAGGGCCAGCCGAAAACCGTCGATAAAGCCAGGAGCTACCCCCGGGCTGTTTCCCTGCGATGATGTAAACCTATCGAATGGGATTCGCCAAGCAGCCAACAGCAGGATAGCTGCCAGAAAAGCAAATAACAGATACAGGTCCCGCCATCCAGCACCCAATATGACTGCCGCTCCGAGAGCAAGCGGGCCGAGGACAACCCCCAGTGAGCCTGCAAATGTCCAACGCGCCATATTGTGCTCATGCCGGTCAGGATCGGCATCCATTAAAGTCGCTTGAGACAGGTTGACGAATGCACCTGAGGCTGGTCCGAAGAGGCAAAATGACAACAGCAGTACCACGAAGCTGGTGCTCAGCGACGTCAGCAGCAGTGCAATTCCAAATACCAATCCCCCAGCCAATACTAATAAACGCCGCTTCCATACATCTGCCAATATGCCGATGGCAGGCTCGACCATACTTGAGAACAACCTTGGAATACTTAGCAGCAGACCGATCTCAACATAGGTCAAAACCAGATCATCCCGGATTAACGGCCAGGCTGCTTCTCCTGCTCCGTAGACGAACTCGTCAAGAAATTCGATAGCCAACAATACCAGGAGAATACCAGCCGGAATAACGCCCTTTTTTTTGGATTTTGGAGAGATCAGCGAAGAGGGATGCATGCCTGCATGATCGAATGAGGCCAGATAAATACCGGGGTGCGGTGGTTCCAATCTCCGCTGTAGTTTTGGAAGCTCACCGCACCCCGAGTTAAAATCAATTGCTGGACAGGTTGCCTTCCCTGTACCAGCCTTATATGACAATTTACAGCATCAACCGCAAAGGTTCTTCGATGTATTTTGCCAGAGCTTGTAAAAAGCGAGCACCTTCCGCTCCATCGCTGACACGATGGTCAACGGATAATGTCGCCTTCATGCGCCATCCGGGCACGACTTGCCCGTCCTTTACAACCGGCACCTGGCGTGCGGATCCCAATGCCAGGATCGCCGCTTCGGGTGGATTGATGATGGCAATGAAATGCTCTATATCGAACATCCCCAGATTGCTGATTGAAAAGGTTGATCCTTCAATGTCGTCCGGGCGCACCTTTCCCTCCCGGGCGCGTCCCGACATGGTTTTCACCTCGGCCGAGATCTGCCGCACCAGCTTGCGGTCCGCATCCCTGCAAACCACCGTCAGCAAGCCGCCTTCCACAGCAACAGCAACACCGATATTTATCTGCCCGTGACGGATGATTTGATCACCGGCTAACGAGGCGTTCAGGTTCGGAAATTCTCGCAGTGCAAGAGCAGTGGCCTTGAGAATGTAGTCATTAACTGAAGTCTTTTGATCCTCAGGCAGCAATGCGTTGACCTGCTGGCGCAGCTCCAGTAATCGTCCCATATCGTATTCATGAGTGAGATAAAAATGCGGCACCTGCTGCTTGGCCTCGACCATCCGCCTGCCGATCGCGGCGCGCAACCGGTTCAGTGGGATAGTCTCCGACTCTCTGGCTGGGCCAACAGGCGCTGTGGGCAGCGGCAGCTCACTCACCGGCGCTGCTGGCGCACTCACTACAGGAGCTGCGGCTGGCGCCGACGGAGTTGGAGCACCGCTTTTCAAATAGGCTTCGATATCCTTTTTAGTAATCCGACCATCGGGACCGCTTCCTTTGACTGCACTCAGATTAACGCGGGCGTCTTGTGCCAGTCTGCGTGCCAGGGGCGATGCCTTTACGATTCCAGGCGCCTGTGTTTCCTGTTCAGCCTCACGTTGGGGCGCTTTAGTTTGAGCGGCTTCTGCCGGCTCTGGGGCTTTTACCTCGGCGGCCTCCGTCTTTGCGGGTGCGGTAGTTGGAGCCGACTCGCCCAGTAAGGCCTGGTAATCAACATCCTCACCTGGCGCGGCAACTACGGCTATCGGCGAATTTACCGGGACGACCTCCCCTTCCGGCACCAGGTGTCGTGTTACCACACCATCAAAGGTCGATTCAACCTCCACGGTGGCCTTATCGGTCTCGATTTCCGCTAGGACGGCCCCTTTGGCAACGTTCTCACCTTCCTGAACCACCCATCGCACCAACGTCCCTTCTGCCATATCGAAGCCCAGCTTGGGCATGGTAACAACCTCAGCCATTACAAGACCTCCTTTACCGCTCTGATTACGTCGTCCACCTGCGGAAGCGCCATCTGCTCCAGAGTGCGGTTGTATGGAAGAGGTACCTCTTTCTGCGCCACACGCTGGATAGGCGCATCCACATAATCGAAAGCTTCCTCATAAACCCGGGCAGCTACCTCTGAACCGACTCCATAGGATCGCCAGCCCTCCTCGACGATCACGGCCCGATTGGTCTTCTTGAATGACTCCAAAATTGGGCCCATATCCAATGGGCGCAAGCTGCGCAGATCAACGATCTCCGCTTCTATTCCCTCCTGGGAGAGTTGGTCAGCAGCTTTGGTGGAAATCTCGAGCATCTTGCTGTAAGTGACAATCGTTACATCCCGCCCAGGTCGTTGGATTTTGGAGACGCCGATCGGCACGGTATAGTCACCCTCCGGCACTTCCCCGCGGACCTGGTAAAGCGTGGCATGTTCGATAAACATTATGGGATCATTCGACCGGATGGCAGTTTTTAACAATCCTTTGGCATCCTCTGGCGTACCCGGTGCGACCACCTTCAGACCTGGGAAGTGGGCGAACACAGCATCGGGTGTCTGCGAGTGCGTCGCGCCTAACTGCCGACCACCGCCACTGACAACGCGGATCACCATTGGGATTACAAATTGTCCATTGAACATGTAGTGCAGCTTGGCAGCTTCGTTCACGATATGATCCATGGCTGAAAATGCAAAATTGATCGTCATTAGCTCAGCGATAGGACGTAAACCGCTGAGGGCAGCCCCAATTGCTGCACCGATGATAGCAGCCTCTGAAATAGGCGTATCACGCACCCGCTCCGGTCCAAAATGATCGTAAAATCCTTTGGTGACTGCATACGTCCCACCCCAAACTCCCACCTCTTCACCCAATATGAACACGTTTGGGTCACGTTCCATCTCCTCCCAAATCGCCTGGGAGATGGCTTCGCGCATCGTAATACGGGCCATGTTGTCTTCCTCTTCTTGAAGATAATCAAATAAATCCAATGATCAATAAATAAAGCAATTATTGATCCGCATAAATGTGTTCGAACAATGCATCAGGAGCAGGTTCAGGGCTGGCCTCGGCGAAGCGCACAGCTTCCAACACCTCCTGCTCTACCAGCGAGTCGATTGTATTTAAATCGGCTTCGGTAGCAATAGACTGTTCTACCAAATATTTTCGGTACATGCCGATGGGATCATTTTCCTGCCAGCGTTTGACTTCATCCGAGTGGCGGTAGCGTTCTGGATCCCCCATCGAATGGCCCCTGAAACGGTACGTAATCACCTCCAGGAAATACGGTCCCTTCCCGCTGCGTACAAGATCGATCGCCTGCTCGGCAGCTTTGCGGACTTCCATGATCTCCATCCCATCGACTCGGCTGTTGGGAATACCGTATCCATTGGCCTTCTGGCGTATCTCAGACACAGCCGATGCCCTTTCGACAGAGGTACCCATACCATATTGATTGTTTTCGCACACCCACAAGACGGGCAGATCCCATACTTTCGAAAGGTTCAACGCTTCATGGAAATAACCGATATTGGTAGCGCCATCCCCGAACATGCAGATGGTTACGCCGTCGGTCTTCTGGTAGACATCTCCCAATGCCAGACCTGCGGCGATCGGCAGGTGCGCCCCGACTATGGCATGGCCTCCCCAATAGTTCTTTTTGACGTCGGCAAGATGCATCGAGCCGCCTTTTCCTCCCGACACACCGGTCGCCTTCCCCAGAAGCTCGGCCATAACTTCCTTGGCACTTACACCGCAATTTATCGCCACCCCGTGATCTCGATACGCTGTGATCACCTTGTCTTGTGGTTTTCGGATTGAGATGATCCCGGTGCTGACAGCCTCCTGACCAATATATAAGTGCAAGAAACCCCCGATCTTACCCTGCTGATATAACTGCGCAGCCTGTTCCTCGACCAGGCGGATTGTCACCATCTGATAATACAAATCTAGATATTCTTGTTTTTCCATATGAGCCTTCCAAATATTTAGACCCTATCCGGAAATTCTCGGATAGATACTTATGCAAAATAACACCGGGATTGCCCCGGCGTTGCATGTCCAAACCCTTACCTACTCCGACCCTGTAATAACCCTAATTATACCAGACCGCTCCA
>Ga0105100_10000564_pt1 | contig 21723 bp, 12 predicted proteins | sample PPLLak12cMay2015_2_FD_87033 | JGI IMG/M metagenome (GOLD analysis project Ga0105100, IMG submission 87033) | Freshwater sediment microbial communities from Prairie Pothole Lake near Jamestown, North Dakota, USA - PPLs Lake P8 Core (1) Depth... | ecosystem: Environmental > Aquatic > Freshwater >...
AGGTTTTCCGTATTTCTTATCTGCTGGTACTCCTCCCATGTCACATCATGGGTGAACCCCGGAAGATGTACCCACCCTTCACTGGGAATGGGAAAGTCCGAACCGTGGACAAGCCATTCAGGAGGAAAGGTCTCGATGATCTCTTCGAGAATAGGTATTCGGGTTAATAGGGAGAAAGCAGAGGTGTCTCCCCAGAGCCTAATCGTGCCGCCTGAGATTGCAATTTTCATGAAAGCGCCAAATACCGCGGTTTCGTTGTTGTCGATGGGAAACACGGGAGTGGCACAGTGGGCCGCTATCACCGTCACGCCGCATTCAAGGGGCTTGTCCAGAAATCTGAAATTGTCTCGTTCTCGCTCCCGGATCCCCTCCGGGAAGGAGTATTCGGGTCCGACATGGCAGAGCAAAGGCATGTTGTTCCTGGCCAGGGAATCATAATAGCCTTTGTGTTTAGAGTCGCGAAGATTGATGTGTTGTACCGACGGAATCAGTTTCATGAGCACTGCATTCGGATCGTTGACGACAAACTCCAACTCCTCTTCCCAGTCTTTTCGATTGGGACTCACGGATGCACCCCAATAGAACTTTTTCTTTCTTTTATTGGGGTCGTCTTCCCTCTTCAACCGGTCATTCAACTCTTTCACTTTCTCGGCCAGGAATCTGTTCGAAACGAAGAGATCGGTTCTTCTCTTGTCGAGTTTGCCCGACCTTGGGCCGTAGAGGGCATCCAGCCCGAGCAACACCACCCCGTCGATTTCTTTAGAACTGCTCAGATGTTTGTAAATCAGGGTCAGGTACTCATCTGTGTCGATCGTGCCGCTCCGGTCGAAGTCTGCACCTGCTTCTCCAAGATACTTCTCCACGAGCCTGTAGAGTACTTTCGTGAAATACGTATTGTTGTCCTCCGGGTAGAAGAATACCTTTTCATCGACTTGATCGATATCCTTGCCCCTGCCGACCACATGAAAGTGCATGTCAATCTTCATATGACTCCTCACTTTCTTCAATCAGCACCTTAGTCATTTCCAAGGGACCGGTTTGTCATGTGTAATTTTATAACCCCCGCAGCCGCTGAAAAAACAGCATTGCTTTTCATAGTCCTGAAATCTCCTAATAATGAGTTTCACCAGAGGCTCGCTGTACTAATGATATAACATCTTCCAGCACGCTTCTGGACTTCGTCGATCATATGCTTGGTGCCACCAGGCCCGTCTCCCCCTTTTCCATCCCAGAGGCAGATGAAACGAACTTTTTCCGCTCCCATTGAAAGGGCCGTGTAGAGCTGCCAGAGGTTGCTCTGCTCGTAGGGATTCACTTTCGGGGGAGTGGGACCAAGCTCCTCCGGCATCACAAAGAGAGTGGTGAGTTTATTGTTCTTGACCGCATAATAGCGGTCGCGCCAGTCCCCGCCGGCGAAGGTGACGGAATTTTTCAGAAACGTGGGCTCGTCGAAGGGTATGCGGATCTGCAGGTACACGCCGAGCCTTAGACAGGCCTCAGCGAACAAAAGATCACCGCCACATGCGCCGCTGCAGAGCGCGAGATCTCTTGGTCCGGCATCCAGTTCGCCAAGTTTCTTCGTGATCGACTGAGCGGCGATCTTTTCCTTATCCGCCGGAAAACGAGGCGGCTCCCGGCCCGGGGCGTCGATCATATGGCCACTGAAAAGGAAAACGTATCGCGGCTCAAAGGGCGGCTTGAATCTCTTCAGGTCCCAATCAAAATCTATTTCTTGTTCCAGTGGCATTCCTTCCTCCATGAGGGGGTCTAAAGCTATACCGATCGGGAAGCACAAAGTCACTCCAGCAGTTGCTTCGTATCCACGGTTACGATGCGGATCGTCCCCACATCTCGGGCCAGCTGAACCATATGGGCTGTGCCCCCGGGAGCGTCTCCTTCCTTCTTTCCATCCCAGAGGGCGAGCAGCGTAATGCGTTCGGCGTCCCAGGTCAAGGCCATTTGCATGACCCAGCGGTTTCCACGCTCCCAGGAGTCCGCGTTACTGCCGGATAGCCATCTCGGAAGCCCCGCCTTGTCACTCAGCTCGATCGTCTTATGTGCACGTTGAAGGTCCAGAAACCTCGTTCTCCAGTCGTCGAGGTCCTCAAACGCCATTCGTGCGTAGTCCTTGGCAGGCATTGGCAGGCAGATCGTGCTTTTCAGGCCAAGTTCGTCACAGACCTCGTGGGCGAGGATGTCGGCTCCGGGTGCCGCCGATGCCAGCCCTACGAACTCATACTCGTCATTGCATAACGCTTCAGCAGCCTTACGAATGAGTGTCTTTGCCTGCGTATCCCGCTTTGGAGGGAAACGGGGCTCGGACCGCCCGGGGGCATCGACGCGGTGGCCGGCGAAGACGATCAGGTGTACCGGCTTTTTCGGTTTCTCTTGTGGCTTTGTCTGCTTTTTGTCCTGCTCATCAAAGCGAGCTGATATTTCGTTTATCACCTTTCTCGCAAGCTCTGCCTTCACACCGAGGGCAGCGAAGAGATCGAGTTGCCCCCGGGCGGCATCCCATGCAAAAGGTTTGTCTAAGGGTATGGCATCGTAGTAAGCGGTGACGACTCTCTGCTCACGTCCTTCAACGGTCAGGAACAACACATCTGCAGCGCTGATCTCCCCCCAGAAACGATCGGGGTCATCATGGCTCATCCTCTGTAGCTCCGCGCCCACGGACGCTGGCACCAGGCACTGCAACGTGCCGACCTCCTCGGCAAGTCTTCGCTTGTAGAAATTCGCAGCAGAGTCGCTGTCGAACGCATCGGGCCAAGCTTTCTCCTTCGAAAGGTCCTGCAGAATGGTTCCCATCTGGAGCGCTGCCAGCCCTGAATAGAAGTGATTCAGATCTTGAAAGAAGGCCTTCCTGTAGTCTTCGTAGGAGTGGATCAGTTCGCGGTTCATAGCCGCGGCGCGACGCTCCTCGGTGGACTCGAGATGATCGAAATGAAGCCTCCATTGCGTCTTCTTGTTTCGTCCCCCAAGAGCCAGCGCTTCAACTCGTACCTTTCGGCTTGCTTCTTTACTATCAAGCACCCGCTTAATCGCTTGGTCTGAAGCTTCCATGAGTTCCGACCGCGCTTCCTCCCGATACAAACGTTCATTAATGTTAGCCAAGGCAAGGTTCGCATCAATATCGTCCGGATGAGTCTCGCGGATCGTCTCCCAACTCTCGCGTGCACCTGCCCAATCCTTCAAGTCCCATTGTGCGGTTGCTACGAGCTTAAGGCCCCCCCACTGGAAACGCCGGGTGCGGACCTCCTCGGACAGTAGTCGCAGCCAGCCCTTTGACTTGGCTTTTCGTGCGCGGTCCACCTCTTCTTTGAAGTCGACAGGCACAGTCTGAACCTTCGAAGGGTCTGCCTCGGGCAGGGTCGGAAGCATCTGGAAAATGGGGCTGTCTGTCTCCCGTTGGCTCTTCAATGATGCGCTGATCGTCTTAATCAACTTGTCCTTCGTCGCGGCAGGGTTCCCAATGTCATAGGGCAGGTAGCGATCCGTTAGAAGATCGAAGGGGGTATTGTCCTTGGTCGGCTGTCCCTTAATCAAGACCGTGCTTTTCTTGCGCAGCGCGTGTCGGATCCCCAGTTCATAAAAAACGTTTGCGTTTAAGATGGTGATGTCGCAAATCACCAAATCTGCTTCGAAGATCAGGGCGAACATGTCTTCCCGGATGTTCCCGGCATCCACAATCTCGCCGGTCGTTTCTCCACTGAGTTCTGCTGCTTTGAGTGCCGGCCCGATTAGTTCCTGGTGGACGCGATCAAAGTCGATCTCCGTGCCGGATGAGTCCTTCTTCGGGCCGAAAGGCCTAATGACAAATGCCCGCGCCATGGATCTACCTCCTCCTTAGATAATGAATGGAAACGGGAGCATATCGATTGTCACAATCTTATTGGCCATTTCCTCAACTGTGCGCAAAGCGAAGCGTTGCACCTGGCCCAATACATCTAATGTCTGCAGGCCCCGACGCGCCCTTTACCCTAACTCTATTCTTTTGCTTCAAGATGCTTCAGAATTTCCTTGCGATCCTCCTTTGCCGCCCAGTAATTGGGATCTATCTCAAGTGCCTTATCGATATAGTGTAGGGCCTCATCGAAATGGGCACGAAGCGCCTCGATACTCCCCTTTCCATTCCACGCGCCTGCGTCGTCGGGCCTCTCACGGATCATGGTGCTGAAAACCCTGGCAGCCTTCACCAGGCTTTTCCTGAACTCCGCCCGCCGCCCCAAATCGCGAAGTGCCATGGCTTCGTTTTTGTGAAAATAGCCTCGCAGGAGTTGCAAGTCGGGGTCTTTGGGATACTGCGGGGAGATTCGGTCCAAGTGATTCAGCACTTTTTGGGCAAGTTCCAAGGCATCGGCCGGTCTTTGGGGGTAGAGCGCAAAGTATTCATTCTGTTTTTCCGTGATTTCTTGTTTTGCCTCCTCCAGGGATTCAGGTCCCTTCCGTGGGATCACCAGTTCTCTTAAGCGCTCTAGGAGAATGTGGAGGTCGCTGTTCCACCGATTATCAGAGACAGTCGCCGCTTGTCTTCTCGCGAGACTTTTCAGAGGGGGTGGGAGGTCCTCCTTCGTTGGCATAACAGCGCTCCCGAGCAGAACAGGGATCACCGTTTTTCGGCCTCTGAGTGCTTCGATGATCTCCATTTTGAGAACGTCTTTGGGGTGATCGATGCGCCTTGTACCGTCAGCGTTCTTTACCTTCAACCACTTGGGTCCGATAAGGATCAGCGCCACCTTGCATCCTTTGATGGCCTCACGGAGGACAAGAAAAAAATCCTTGCCGGGCTTTATGTCGTCCACGTCCTGGAAGACGAGGTCCTTGCCAAAACGCATGCTGATGTGATCAAAGAGCTTGTCGGCCCACTTCCGACTGTCCGATCGGCGATAACTGATGAAGATCCGCGCCATCCCTGCCTCCCATCGTGAGTTTCGTGAACATGTCTAACCCGTGGTCACACCTATCGCTTACCAGGCCCAAGGTAAACGCCCGTTGCCTTCGGTTCCCCTTGGCTCAGGGCGACCACTGCGGCAGCAGCCAGATCCTGCCACTCGTCTCGCTTCCAGAAGTCGAGGTAGCGTTGGAACTGCCGGCGTGTGGAATGGACGGGAAAAGGGTCCTTGACCGCAAGGTCACAGATGGCCCGACAGTGTTCAATGATCCGACGCTTCACTTCTTTCTTGGCCAGCTTTCCTCCTGTATAAATCGCCCCAAGCATCTCGAGCTCAGCCAGGGTACCGTGAGCCCAAGCTCTGTTTTCTTCGGTCGCGCTCGGCAGTTCCCACAAAGCAATCTGCCGCGCTGTAACCCACCAGTCACCGTACTCCCGAGCGAGCGATTTTGGCCCCTCTTTTCCGGCGAGAACGGCGCGCATGGACAGGTACTGGGTCATGACCCAGTGATTGACAGGGTCGGCTGCCAAAGCCCTGCGGTAGTGGTCGCACGCCGCAACATAGGCCTTCTTCTCCTGCTCATGGTCACCTTCACGGTTAAAGAGGATGCCGATTCGCTTCTCACTTGCCCCGCTCATCCCAAGTCGTTCGGCTCTCTCCTGCTTGGGTGCGGATGAAGGGAGTTCTTCGAGCCACCTGGCCAGGTCCCCGCGGATGGAGTCGTACAGAGGCTTGAGTTCGGCGAATTCCGCCGGGCGGGCGCCTTCGGCCGGGGCTGCGGCTGCCTTTGCGGAGATCTCTACGATCTTTTCGGCCTTGTCGAACTTCACGTCCAGAGCAGTGCGGATCTGGCGGTTTCGAAAGGCCTCCACCTGTCGCTCGAAGTCCCATGGGACAGAGGCGTACGCCACGACGCTGCCCCAATCGTGCGTACCGGCGGAACCTGTGCGCAGTCGCTGCCGGACATCGTATAGCACGCACCGGGGATCCTCTCCGCGGAGCAGGCCTTTGTAGAGTATCTCTGCGGCGATCGAAGAGGCACGCATATGCAATGGAAACTGAGAGGCGATCACCCAAGGAATGCCGCCTGCGTGAAGCTGATGGGCGATGCTTGCACCCGGTGTGATCACCGATCCGATGTTCCCTGAATCGCACGTGGCCAGGCTGACAAGCGCGGGAGGATGGCGCACGGCCCCCGAAGATGTCGTCGCACACAGCGTCAATGACAGCCGCTCGCCGTCCACGATGTCCGGTTCGGTCGAGTGGTTTTCATTGCAGAGCGCCAGGCCGTAATGCTGGTCACCCCCATGCTCAAACCGGCCCCCGTGGGCAAGAATGTGGATATGGGTGAACTCCCTTTCTTCACAGGCTTGGCGGATATTTCCGAGCGTTGCGTCAGGCAACACAGTGATATGAGACTTCACTTCTTTCACGCGATCCTCGGGAGTTTTCCCCCACTTCGCCCAAGGATCGATAGCCCGACGCAAGGCCTCAAGGTGTTCCTGCGAAGGAACGGTTGGAAGAGATCCGGGATTGGCGAATGCAAAGAGAATCCGCGGGGTCCGATTCCAGGACACCGGCAAGGGGCGGTCGCGGCGCACCTCTCGGGTGAGGGTGATTGGCACGCGAGACTGGAGGAAGAGGGGAGAGCCGGAACCGGGAAATCCGTTCGGCGCGATCGACAACTCGAACGGCACGAGCGCCAGCTCGAACGCCGACAGCGAGAGGCGGAGATGGACCAGTCCTTTGCTGTCGGTTCGGATATTCCCGATCTGGGTGGGGAGAGCCGGCACTTTTCCGAGCACCTCCCCGATGAGTTCGCCGATTTCTTGAACTTCCGCTTCGCGCTGCTGCGGCGGAATGGCTCCGGAGGGGGTGATGTAGCGCAGCCGCTCCAGACGATTCAGAAGCTGGCGCTGCTCGAAGGGGAAGTTTACCGTCACCGGCCCCTCTCTCCCACAGAGGGCAATGTAAAGGGTCAAGGGCGAGAGCAGTTGGTTATGCGCCGGCCCTGGACGTAGGAACTCCAGCTTGATGTTGTTGATGTCCATCATGTCAACGCCTCCTGAATTGCGAAATCACCCGCTCTGTGACCGGGTCTTCGCCTTCAATATGGATCAGTTCCCCGACAATTTCACTCCCCTCTGTCCTGATGGAAACAGCGCTCGACTGGTTCATCAGAAACGTTTGCCCAATCTGAGCATTGTCTATCGCCTCCATGGATCCTTTCATGAGCAAGTCGTAAATCTTCTTGAACACATCGGGTTGGTCGAGCATGGCATCGGTGACGCGCACCAACCGGATCCATGTCCCGCAGTTGAAGTAGCAGCGCCGGGCGTCGAGCTGGATGGCGCGCTCGAGATGGGTGTGGCCTGTGACGATAAAGTCCACACCAGGGCCGACTTTGGCCGTGACGGTCTCGAAAGTCTCGTCGCGATCGGTGATTTCGAAGGTCTTGTCTCCCCGCAGCCAGTCCTTGAGGGCGCGGCGGAGCGCCTCAGGTTTTTCCACTCCTGTCAGCCAGTCCCAGACGAGTTGTCCCCAGCCCAGCGTCTCATCGGAACCAGGCGGCCGAGCACCCGGCTTGTCGAAGGTTCTCTCGGCTTCCAGCAGCATGCTGTCGGCACTTCGTCCTGAATTTGCCCGGGCGGCCTTCAGACCGCTGAGCAGGCTAGGGCCAAGCAATTCGCTCATCGCGATGTTCTGTACCTCCCCGGAGTCCGTGACGGACATCTCATCGGCTGAAAGAAGTCCGTGCAGCCTGAGCGTGCCGCGGAGCTTCTCCCAAAGGATAGGAATTCCCCGGGATATCTTCCCGACTTGCTCCGGGTCGAGCACTACGAGCACCCCAATGGCTGCTTTCGTTTCCGGTTTCAAGAGGTCGATCCAGGCATATTTCCTTTTGACCTCGTTCATGATGTCCTTGACAAAAAGGGTGCCGGCATTCGGCTCCCAGCGATTTGCGTCAAATGGAAGTCCGGCGTTCTGGTTTCGGGCGAGTTGAAAGAGGGCTTCGTAGTCCACCACATTCCAACTGTCCTCTTCGTTTCCGTGGGTGCAAAAGACGCGGCCGTCCCCGACGGCGCACGTGTAACCGGACCCGGTGGTTGAGAAGGTAATCCTTCCACGGCAAGCCGCGTCGTCACCGGCGACACGCATTTCGATGGCCTTCTGCACCGAGGGCAGGGCAATCTCGATGTCATGGTTACCGATGACGAGGATCAGTGAACGGCCGGGCCTGCTGACGAAATGCTTAAGCGCTTCCCAGACAGGGGTAAAGGTCGGATCATTGAAGATTCGTGTCATCATCGTCACGGCATCATCGGCGGCTATATAACCTCCAATATCCTCAGCGAGAGAATCGATGATGTCCCCGTTGAGCACCAGCGCAACCGCTCCTTCCGGTCGCTGCTGACCGAGCGAGCGGATGAAGTTTGCCAATCGCTTGCTCTCTTTCAGAATCTGGAATCCCGGCCGACCTCCCATGTGTATGTCTGACACCACGTAGAGTTCGTCATACCGGGAAAAAGTAGTCTCAAGCATATGCACCTCCTTTAAGTCTTTTGCCTGGCGATCTTTTGCATCCGAGACCGTGACTCTGGTCACGTGCTAGAACATACCATATCCAGCCTCTCCAGTCCCCTTAGACCCTCTCCCCCTCCCGATCAAATGAAAGGGTATGTTGATTTTCATATCGTTTCTCCCTTTCTCGAGTATGCGATTTCACATGCATTCAGTGAATCTTGTCAGCTCATTCGTCCTTTCCCATACCCGTCCTTATCCGCAAATCATGCCGTGCTCCAGCAACACTTCGTGCAAAACCGTGAAGCTGTGAAAAGCAGCCGCATCATGAAAGTGTTTCCAATGACTTTGAGTTTCTTGACATCGTTTAGGTCATCCCGTTCAAGACCACAATCATTTAGGGATGACACGGCCCAGAACCGTGATGACTCCCGCACGGACGCTAAGCGAGGTACTAAGAGTTTCAGCATTGCCAGTGCGTCTGCCGTGGCCTGCATGTCTTTGAGATCGGCGATGAGGTCGTCAACCGCTGTTCATGCCCTCTTTTCCTTCCTCCTTTCCAAAAAGTCACCCGTGTTTCTTAGGGCGGTTGTTTCCCCTACAAGGAAGAATCGCGCTCAGTGGCACTAGCTCATCAGAAAGGTACGAGCCCATCATCTGGCACACAAAGCCTGTCGGCTACTGCCGCGTGGCCAGGGGATTGCCGAAGAAACAGTAGGCTGCATAGGTATCTTCCCCCTTGTTATAGGCCTCCTTTCTGATTTCTTGAAAGATGGCCGCAAGTGATTTGCCCGGGTTGGCCTCCAACTCGTTATAGAACCGAGTGGCGATCTCATGGGCAATGGTGTCCTTCACGCTCCAGGCTGGGGCTATCACGGCTCTAGCGCCCAAGCCGATCATCACCGCGGGTAATCCACCGGCGCCGGTCAGAGCAGCTTGCTGCCTGCCCACCTCGCAAGCGTTGAGGAAAACGAGCGGTTGTTTGGAGCTGAAGTACGATGCGAAAACGTCGGCTCCAAGCAGCTCAGCCGAGGTCATCTCTGTATCCTCATCAAGCTCGATCACCTGGCTGCTGTTGCCTACTGCCTTCCCGTGGCAGGCGAAATGCAGCAATGAGACGCCCTTGGCCTTCAATTGGCTTATGATGCCGTCAAAGGTAGCAGGTTGGATCTGTTTACCATTGAATTTCTCACAGACCATCTTCGATTCAGCCTCAGCGAGCTTGAGCTTCTTTCCGCCTTGGTAGGAGGGGGCGATGACGTAGCTGTCGGTGATCGGGACCTGCTGACTAGGGGTCGTTGCATCTCCGTTCACCCAGCGGGCGATGGTGAACTCGATCCCCAGCGCTGGCCGCCTTTCGGAACCTCGGGTTGGGACCATGAGTTCCCAAAGAAAATGAGGCTCATCCGTTATGACCTGGATTGTTTTTGGTGCTCGCCCATTGTCAACGAGGCGCCAAAAGGCTTCCCTAAAATTCTTGGGCGAAGCTTTGAACATCTCGATGCCCGCTCCTTTCAGGGCGGCCTTAAGCTGCTCTTGTGACTTGTCTGCCGCGGTGAAATTTGACATGTAGGCGGTGACAATGTCTGAGGTCGGCGCGCTCGAGGTCCATTTCGATGCTGTCTTTTCCATGCTGGTGACGACCAGACAATGGAAGTGCCGCCCGTCGTTGATCTCTTCATCCTGGGTTATCTGCACGATCATATCGGGATTCTTGTCGGCGATGCGAACTTCGATTGAGTGCCTTGGTTCAGGAACCATAGCCCGGTTCGCTTTGCCCTCCTCCAACCTGAGGTCAGCTTGAGAGGGGATCTCTAGGTCGATCACGCGGCCCACACGTCCACAGGGCCTTCCATCATAAGAAAAGCATGCAGTAATACTGCCTTTATGTAGCGCCGGGAGCTTATCCTGGAGTGCATTCAGCTCACCGACCGTTTTGGTGCGCAAGGTGAACGCCAACCGGTTGGAGGCTGCCTCTTCTCTTTGGATCCGGAGCTTATCCAGAGGCTCCTGAACGACCTCGAAGTGGTCGGTAGTCATGAGCCAGAGGTCAAGATAGAACTCCTTAATCTCATGGGGGGCATGGATGACAATGTCTTCCTTGCTTTCCCCTGGCCGGGCCTGCTCCTGATCGGCGAAGATGTAAACCTGAAACTCCTTGCCGAGTTGGATGGGAACATCAGTGTTTATATCCATATGGGGCGTGCGTCGAACAGGGACGATTTCTTCCAAGGGCTTTTTGGCTAACAAGCCCCTGCCTGCGGGTTCATCCTTTGGAAGAGCGGATTCGCCGACGGAAAGGAGATCGTCTGGTGCTTGTTCCGGCCTGCGGATGCCACCCCGCGTTCCTCCAACCCTGATGGCCATTTCTTGGGGCACAAAAATCGACAACAGTTTCTCCTCCCGCTCTTCATTCAAGAACACCTCAGGCCCGTCAAAGCCCTTGGCCAGGTTCTCATCGGGAATCCCTCCTCCGAGAGGTTCCGGCTTAGGGTGAGACAAGTGCGCCTGCGCCATCGGATCGAGTTTTAACATGTCATACAGTGTGACCCGCTGGAATGCTAGGCGGGCGTCTATCCATACGTCACCAGGTTGCTCCAGAGTGTGGCTGAGCATTAATTGCAGGTTTTTCGTCCGCCACCAGACGTTGGTTGCCCGTAGTCTCTGTAAGGGCTTATAAGCTTCGGCACGAGCATTTTCCTCCAGAAGCTTGATAGCACTAAGAAACGATTCCTCTTCATCAGGCAGATTCAATGGAGCGAGGTTGCGAGGAGCCTCCGTCTTCCCCCGGAGATCACGCAACTTCCAGAGGCAATCGCCAATGAGCTGATTTCGGCGGAGTAGGATCCTATGAAGATCGGCTGCAGCAAATATCCAGTGACCAGTTCTCCACTCATTGAGTGCATCGCAGGCCTTGGCGAGGAATTCCATTATTTTTGACTGCAACTGGAAATCCTTGATAACAAGTTTAAGATCGGTTCCCATATCGGTACCTCCCTACGGATGTCCTCAGGCTGCGCTAATCGTCTCCTCGTAGTGCTTCTCACCCTCTTCGTTGATGTACTGGACCTTAATGTTCGGACCGTCAAAATCTAGCACGGCAAAACCAAAGAGGGCCCATTGCTCAAGGCCTTCCTTGAAACGGCCCCGATATTCCAATAGAGCCGGCTCAGCAACCGGGTCGCTCTCTTTTTTCCACTGGTAGACAGGGACGCCACCGTGCCCTACTAAGCGGGCGTAGGGGATGTTCATGTAGGGTTTGTAAATTGCGCAGCGGTGCTCGTGGCCCCAAAACCACGAGTGAATCTTAGGCGACTCCAGCAGATCGCCCAGAGCCTTCACCATTTTCTCTCCTCCTGGCTCGAACGCGCTGAACAGCTGGTGGTGGCAGAGGAGCACAACTTTCTGCCCGGCTTGCTCGGCTTCGCGGATCTGGTTACGAATCCACTGGGGCTGGGGGCTCACAAGATCGTGGTCTTCCCATGCACTGTCTAGCCCCAAGATGCGCCACTTGCCGTTGACGAGACTGAAAAGGCTGGAATTTTCTCCATCACTGTTCTTGTGCCCTTTAAAACGAGGGTCTCCGAGAAGCGTATCGAAGTAGGCATGTCCGCCGGAGTACATCTCATGGTTGCCGTTGACGGCCCAGGAGGTGATCTCATCAGCCTCTTCGATCCTCACCGGCCAGTGTTTGAGGAAATGTTTCTGAACCTCAGGCTTCCAACCCGAGTAGTAAACGTCGGCGAGGTGAATAACGAGTTGCTGTCGACCCTGGGCTTTTCCCTCGTCCAGCACCTTTCGCATTTCGGCTGCGACTTTCTGCGCGCGAGGGATTCCACTGCCCCAGTCGCCAACCATAAGGATTCGCGCCTGGTCGGAAATAGGCCTCGGGGTTGCCGGCTTTTCGATGAACTTGTGCTTTCCGTGGAACAATCGGATTCCCATTGACAATGCGGAGCAGATCCAACCGGGGTCGGTGATTGAAAACTGGTCAAACAATCGACGACCTTGGTCACCGCGCCGCCCTTCGCAGCCCTTGATACTTCGCTGAGCGGCGGGCGGCTGGCTGCTCCCTTCCCGGCGCCTTCCCTGTGTTTCGGGGGTAACCTTGTCGAGCATATCCGGCTTCTGTGTTTCGAAGTACTCTTCCAGTGCGGACTGAAGATTACTGATCACCGGGTCACGGCTGAAGAATGAGAGGTCATCCATAAGGGCGGATCCTTTACCCCGTCTGCGCTCGCCTTCCGGTTGCTCAAAGCCCACTTGGCCGCTGGATTGTCTTCCCTCTTGCTTGAGGCTTTTATTTACGAATTCTAAAGCGTTATGGTAATCGTCCGACGTGAGCTCTTCCGCGCCTTCCGGAAGTTCTGCGGCCCGACGGCGACCCGTTTCTCCTTTAGCTTTGGCAAGCTTTTGGAGATGAGCCTTTACTTGTTCGAGTTGTTCGAGGACGAACTGCCGATTCAGAACTTGAGTGATCATAGGTCTCCTCCTTTAATTCATGTGGCAAGGTTACACGCTAATCTCATGGTGCCTCCCTAATCCCTAGCAGTATTCATAACTGTAACGCGAAACACTCATTGTCGCATTCTTTCAGAAAAGACTCAGATGACTACGGGCTAGAATAAGGTGGCGGCAAAGATTTTGGTCAGTTTCCCTTGCTCGCTATCAGCTCTAGCTGATTCCCAAAAGCGTTAGATAGGAATGTTCGGTCGCCTTTCTGGTAGTGACTGAACAAAATGTCCCGATGGCAGCAGCTATCAAGGGATTCAGCTGGAAGCTAAAGGCTCCGCTAATAATACCTTCAATGACCGGAAGCAGGGAGGCCTCGGCCAGATCTCCAAACGAATCAAACCAGTCTATCAGCTTTTTCTTAGACTCCCCCTGATAGGTTGCGACAAAATCCCCGTAGCGGCGCCTCAGGTCATATAATTTATCCCCGCTCGTCTCAACGATGATTCTCGTCATATCCCGGATGTAACGCTCGGCGTCAATGCGGTTACCAAGCGCTTTAATGTCCTCAAGGCCACCAATTTTCGGAAGCTGGGGCCGGGTGATCAAATTCCCGGACACTGTCTTATATCCATCCTTGGAAAAGAAATACTGGTTAAAACTATGCTCATATTCTTCTATCCTAAAACCCTGCAGGTTTTTCGTTGCGGCGACGAACGAAAGAGTCAGGCCTATTTCCATATGGACAATGCCACGCAATACACCCGGCAGCCTTCTGAGTTGATCTATTTGCACAAGGTCGGTAAAGTTGTCGGTGAACTCATCATAATTCTTGCTCTTAAGAAGATCATTGAAATCGGATTTCAGTTCCACCATTATGCCCTTGAACATGTTTCTGGTTTCAGCCAAGGCATTTATTTCGCCTATCAATAGACTGAAGTCAGCTTTGAGTGAAACCGGGAAGTCCTTGCCGGATGCCAACTCCTCTGCAATATTCCCCTTCAATAGCTTTGTACTCTTTTCTTTAACCACGTTGAAAAATCGATCCTGAAAATCAGCAAGCTTCTTAACCCCAGTCATTTTGGATTCCTCTCTGCAAGCTATTACAGCAATCGTGGAGGTTAAATGACGACATAAATCCCGTTGACTAAACAACTTGGGGACAGGGCTGATAAGTTAACTTAAATGCTGAAATTCTTGAGGTTTCGGTTGATGGTTGAGAGCTACGCTGTTCTTGCCGAAAGAATTCTTCTCTTAGCTATCTCAGTAGGTTACACGAAAGACTTAATCCAATTATTTTGCAATTTACGCACCAGCACCCATAGTCTATTGAAAAAGCCATCAAGGAAAAACCGCCGCCCCCTTTTCTCTAAGGGATATTGGAGTTGTGTCGCATGAGTAGCGAAGAGGACGCCATCGCTTGCCCATTACATGAAATACAAAGCCACAAAAATGCACTCAAAATTGTGCGCCCATGCACGGTTTACTGTGCTGCCAAGAACGGTTTTAAAAGCTCACCAGCTCTGCCCAGTCGTATATCCGATGGCAGGTTTCTTGTTGAGACTTCTCCATCCAGGTAAGTGGCAGAGCTGGTCTGTTCTTGCCTAGGTTCTCCCATTTGGAAAGCCCCAAAGGATTATAGGGGAGTAAAGAACATCTCCGGATGCCGTTGTCTTTAAGGAAAGATGAGAGGCCCTTCAAATTGTCTTCCGAGGCTGTGAAACCGGGAATCAAGGGAATGCGGGGTATCATCTCAACGGGTCGGTCTAAAAGGCGGGTGAAATTCTGCAGTATCCTTTCGTTGTCCTGGCCCGTCCACCTGAGATGGTCTTCGGCATTGATCAGTTTGAGGTCATACATGATGAGATCCAGCCAGGGGAGCATCTCTTCCGTGAAAGCGTAATAATCGAAGTAGCCGCAGGTCTGAAGTGTTGTGTGGATACCCTCCTGTTTGAGCCTCCTCAACAGGTCTCCGGCGTACTGGGACCAGAGGGTCGGCTCGCCGCCTGACAAAGTGACCCCGCCTCCCGAGACCTCGTAAAAGACTCGATCACGGAGCAATGTCTCCAGGAGTTCATCCATCTCGTAGTATTTGCCTATTCTACGGATGGCTTTGCCCGGACACACATCAGCACACTTTCCGCACCGAGTGCAGCGCGATCGATCGATTCTCTGATGCTCCCCTCTGAGGATGGCCTTTTCAGGGCAAACCTTTTCGCAGTCAAAGCAACCGATGCAGCATTGGGGATAAAACCCTATTTCGACTTGAGGATCCACGGCTTCAGGGTTCTGGCACCATGTGCATTGGAGAGGACACCCCTTGAAAAACACGGTGCTTCTTATGCCCGGCCCATCCTCTGTCGAGCCTGTTTTGATATCCACGATGAGAGGCAATGAGTCAACCATGGCTCTCGTTTCTCCGCAGCATCAAACGGCGGATTTGAGAAAGGGCAGTTGCAGGTGAGTGGCCAGGAATCCGAACCGGTAGATGTAGTTGAAGTTCCCCTCAAGCCTGATCTCGTTGTTCAGGAGCGCACGCAGCACGTCTCTGCGGCCCGTCAATCCACCCGGCGGAAGGAGAAAGTTCCTGACCGCCTCCGGGTTCTTAAAAATGACGCTCGCGTTTGCCGGGGGGATTATTTCCTCCTCGGGAGCAAGTTCCTTTGGATTGAGCCATCCGTCCCTAAACTCTGCGAGGACCCTAATGCCTTTGTTCTCGCTTCTGAACTCAATTCTGCCCTGGAAGTCCTTGATGCTCCGCCGCAGATACGCGTCGAGGAAGCAAGCATACTTCATGAACTGAAGCAAGACCTTCAGGAATTCTTCAGCCACCTCCTCTTTGAGGCAGTCCAAGAAGTTCTTCTTCACATAATGCTGCCGGATTCTCCAGTAAGGGTACAATAGCCAGTTCATTTTCTGTCTCCTCCCTTTCTACAAAGCGTACTCCGCTCTCGTGATAATCTCCTCCTGCATGTGCGGGTTCAGGTCCGTGAAGTAGGCGGTGTAGCCGGAAACCCTCACGAGAAGATGAGGATGATTCAGGGGATTTGCCCTGGCGTCCTCTAGTGTAGCCCGGTCAATCAGGTTGCACTGGACCTGGAGCCCTCCCATTTGCATATAGGCATCGATGTGGTCGGCGAGATTGGAAATGGACGTCTCCTTGTCGGGGGTGGGAGTGAACTTGAGGTTCAGGGCATGGCTGTTCTGGATCTTGCAGGAATCCAGTTGAGCTACAAACCTCAGGGCAGTGGTCAGATTAGGCGCCTGTCCTGACACGGGAGTGATGCCGCTGGGCAGGACCTCGCCCTTCTTGCGACCGGAGGGCAAGGCGCCTGTGAGCCTTCCCCATCCCGCGTGGGTGGTCATGGTCCATTATCCGACCTGGTACTTTCCTCCCCGGTAGTTGTCCCTCTTGTGATATTCTCGGTGGAGAAGATCAATAACGAGATTGGCCGTGTCGGCGGCCTCTTTGCTGTCTGTCCCGAACTTGGTTCCGGAGCAGAGGATCTTTTTTTGAAGCTTCTCATGGCCGGCCCAGTCTTCCTTAATAGCTGTGACAAGATCGGAAAACGTATAGCCTTTATTGCCGAAACCAAACTCCTTGATCGCACAAAGAGAGTCCACCACCTCCGAGAGCCCGATGACGGCCACCCCGGAGGAGTTGTAGGTCGCTCCGCCTTCCAAGACATCCTTGCCGCTCTGCAGGGCTCCCTCCGTAAGGGCTGAAAGCAGAGGCAGGGGATGAACCTTGAGATGGGTCTTGCCGAGCAGGTTGTTGAGTTCCACGCTTTGCTCGACCATGAAAGCCGTCTGCCGCTCAAAGGCTCTGAGAAAATCATCGAAGCTTGCCATTTCGGAAGGCGCGGGGGTCACAGGCCCAAACTGCTCCTGCTCCGTGTGCCTGTGCTTGCCCTGGAACAGGGTCATCTCCAGGGCCGAGGTGAGGTTGAGCATGATGGCTCCCGTATGGCCGAAGGTCTTGCCTCCTTTGACCGGTTCCACACACCCCACAATGGAGTAGTCTCGTGCATCCTCTATGGAGTAGCCGGAGCCGTTGCCTTCGGAGCAGTCCTGCCGGGTCAGAGTTCGGATGTTTTCAATGTCATTATGGAAACAGGGGGTCGCCTTGGTGACGATGTTCACTTCGCAGAGACGCTTGAGATACTCCTTCGGGTTGACGCCCGGGTAGTAACGGACGTTGACATTGGGATCTTTCACCTTGAGGAGTTCCGTTGCTTTCAGCATCACATAGGTGAGATCATTGACCACATCCCGGCCCGACCCATCCACCCCTCCCAGGGTGATGGCCTGATTGGACCCGCTGCCGCCGAAGAGCTCTTCTGCGGTCTCAGGACTCATGGGGTCATGGTCAGCCAGTTTCAGGTAGAAGCAGCCCACCCCTTCAACGGCTTCCGAAGGAGTGAGAGTCCCTTCGTCGATCCCTTTGCGGTACAGGGGATAGAGAATCTGATCGAGACGCCCCAGGCTTATTGAAATGTTGTTGTTCTCCTGGTTGAGGGCGACCTGACAAATCCAAATGGCTTGCAACGCCTCCTGAAAAGTGTTCGGCTTTTCCCTGGGAACCCGGGCACAGATCTCGCTTATTTTCAGAAGCTCTTTCTGACGTTCCGGATTCTTCTCCTGCTCCGAGAGGTAGGCGCACTCCTCCCTGAGTCTTTGAGCGTAGGCCAAGACCCCTTCCAGGGAAAGCCTCACAGCTTTGTAAAAATCCCTTTTCCGATAATCCTCAGCACTTCCCAATTCGGATTCCCTCTGCTCCGCCTTTCGGATGATGGAGGCCAGCCCTTGTTCAACCACGATCCCATAATCCGGGACCGTGTGGGAGATGGTGTTGGCCTTTGAGGCCAGGAAGAAAAACATGCGCTCCATCATTTTCAGGCAGAAGGGATCCTTGAAATCCTTGCGGCAGACCTCCTGAACCGTCCGGTCCATCCAGTAGGGAAAGACTTCGAAGTTGAGCGCATCGATTTCGGTCTGACGGATGTCATAGGGGTTCTTTTTCCGCTCGGGCAGCGTCTCCAGTTCAGGCCACAGGGTCTGGCCGAGGAACTGGGGATAGATGGGGACTCCCTTTATTTTAGTCGTCGTGGTCCCTGCCAGGAGATCATCGTCATGGATGACTGCCTTCTTGTGCTCAAGAACATACTTGAGCCTTTTGCCGGCTCGCAGTTCGGGGGACTCCCCTGGGTTGTCCTGCTCCTTCATGTACTTTGTCATATTCAAGGCCAGCTCTGCGCACACGGCGGGGCGTGTATTGAAGTGGACATTCCGCAACCTTTCCAAACGCGGGAGCTTTTCCAGGGTGATGCCTTTCAGACTGATATCAGCAAAGGTTACCTTGTTCATTTTTTCATCTCCTTTTTCACGCAACAGTACTCCTAGCCCAGCGAAGCCAAGACTTCCCTGGCCTGTTTCAGGTAAACGTCGGCTTCGCACTTTTCGAAAAGACTAATCGCCTCGTCCAGGAATCCCCTGGCTTTTTCTTTCCTGGCCTTGGCTTTATGCAGCAGGCCCAGGTTCAGATAGGATTGAGCCAAGATGCTGTTGGCGCCTATGTCTTTGGCGGCGTCGGCGGCCCGGGTGAAGTATCTCTCAGCCTTCCTGCTCGCGAAGGGGACCGTTTTCGCAAGGAAGCCCAAGTTCCTGGCAATCATCCACGGATCCTTTGGGGCTGTTCCATGGGCGATTTCAAAATAAACCCTCCCCAAGGTGTTCTCCGAAGCCGCATAAAGACACCTTCTGTTCTTTTCAAAGAAGGTTTTTCGCACATCCTCAAGCCGTTCGACCCCATGGCTCAAATGGCCGGTGCCGGTCAAGACCATTCCGAGGAGTCCGTGGGCTGCCGTTCCGATGATCTCCGCGCCGAACTTCTCGCTGAAGCGTTGAACCTCGTTCAGAACCTCTTCCGCCTTGTCGAACTGACGGTTTGAAACATAGGTATATCCCAGAAGGGTTCTTGGAATCTGAGAATAGTAGGGGTCTACGGAGATCTCAACGGCCTGCTTGTAGCACTCAGCAGCTGACGGAAAATCTCCCCTGATGAAATGGCTGTGTCCCATGCTCCAATGGCCGCAGACCATGCTGCGAATGTGAGAGTTCCGGGTTCCAAATTCCAAAAGAGCCTTGCCGACGTCCATGGCCTTCTTGCTATCTCCTCTGTACCAGTAGGCCTGCGCGAGCCCAAAGAGGCTGATGCAAAAGAGGAAGTAGTCTGATTCCACCTGGGCGCAAATCTCCCGCGCCCTGTCCCCGAAATGGACCGCCTCATCGAGGAGACCCAACTCCGCGCAGGTCCAGCCCAGCTGGCTGCATGCGTAGCCGATCACCTGGGGGGAGTGGATCCCTTCCCCGATGTCCAAGGCCTTTCTCAAGACCTGATAGGATTCGTTGAACTCCTCTCTGCACCTCAAAGCAAAACCGAGGCTGGCGCAATACATCCCCAGTCTGGTTCTGTCGCCCGCGGACTCGACCAGGTCCTTGTGGGACGTGAGCAACCCCGTCAATTCCGCAAAGTCCCCTCGATAATAGAAAGCAATGGACCACTTCAGGAGGACATCAATCAGAAGATCATCCTCTGCTTTGGACCTGTCCGCTTTGGCGGACAGGAGGCGGTAAGCCTCTCTGAATGACTTGTGGGCCTCTTCCAGGGCGTATTTGTTCAAGCCCTTTTCTCCGGACTTCATGAGGTAGTAGACCGCCTTATGGAGAGACCCCCCCTGGGAGAAATGATAGGCCAGGGCTTCATAAAACTCGGAAAGCCTGTCCCTAAAGACCTCTTCGATCACGGCGCCGATGCTTCTGTGGATCTCCCTGCGCTCCTTCTTGAGGAGACCCCCATAGACCACCTCCTGAGTCAGAGCGTGTTTGAAGATGTACTCCAGGTTGGGATAAAGGGACCTGGCCCGCACCAGATCGAGCCTCTCCAGAGAGGTGATGTGGGTGTCGACTTCTTCTTTGAATTCCGTGATTCTTTTGAGCAACTCATACAGAAAAGCTCTCCCGATGACAGAGGCTTCCTGGAGAATCCGCTTCACCTTGTTTTCCAGACGATCGACCCTGGCGGAGATGACGCCCTGGATCGTGGACGGGATGCTCAGCTCGCTGATTGGCTTGGTGAGCTTCCAGCCGCCCTCGTGGGGAGAGAGACTTCCGGATTCCACCAGAGAATTGATGAGCTCTTCGAGGTAGAAGGGGTTGCCCTCTGCCCTTTCAGTGACGAAGGCCTTCAATTCGGATGGAATATGACTGGTCTTCAAAAGAGATTCGATCATATCCTGCGTTTCCGAAGGGGACAGATCCCGGAGTTCCATCTCTCGGTAGTCCTGCTTCAGGCTCCTGATTTCATAGTCGCTAAAAAGCCTGAAAGGGGGCCTGTAGACGCAGAGAAAAACGCAGGGATACATGAGGTCGGTCAGGAGGGTCCGGAGGAGATCAATGGAAGAGGGGTCTGCCCAGTGCAAGTCTTCAATGCAGATGATGGTCGGCCCTCGACGGATCAACCCCGCGAGGATCTTTCGTGTGGCCTCAGTGAGCCTCAGTTTCCAGAAATCCGCAGCGACCTCGTCTATCTCAGGATATTTCAGGGAATAGAGACTCCCTATGAATGGGATGACATTCTCATCTTTTCCGATCAAGAACTCTATCCCCGCCTCCACTTTTCTCTTGACGGTCTGCGGCGGATCTCCTTCCTCGATTTTGAACGCACGGCTGAGCAGATCGATGAGCGGCGAGTAAGGGATATTCTGGGTGTATGGATAAGCGTGCCCTTCCCGCCACTGGATCTTTTTCAGGTCCAAGGTGCTCTTGAATTCTTCGATCAGCCTGCTCTTGCCTGCGCCCGCATCGCCGTAGATGGAAAGAACAGTGCCTCTCCCTTCTCGGAGGCGTTCGAGAGCTTCTCGCAGCTTGGTCATTTCCACTTTTCGACCGATGAGTTCCGCTCTCAGCCCGGAGATTCGATGCATTCGAATGGGCTGCTCTTTGGCCGAGAGGACTTTGTAGATCTGAACCGAATCGGTCTTGCCCTTGAGCTTCGCAGGTTTGAGCTCTTCAAAATTAAAGAAACCTTCCGCCTGCCGGTAGGTCTCATAACCAACCAGTATTTCCCCTGGTTTGGCGAAGCCCTGGAGCCGGGAAGCGAGATTGATGGTGTCACCTGCAATCCCGTGGGTTCCTTTCTCTACATCCACTTTGCCTGTGACCACAAGGCCGGTATTGATACCCGTGTGCATGGCCAGCGGCAGTCCGATCCTTTTCTCCATCTCAGGGCTTTTCGCATCGATGAGTCCATGGATTTCCCTGGCTGCGCGGATGGCCCTGAGTGGATCATCCTCATGGGCGGTCTGCGCCCCAAACAGAGCCACAACGGCGTCTCCGATGAATTTCTCGATTACTCCTTCGTACTTCCCTATGATTTCGGAAATGCGGCTGAAGAGCCTGCTAGTGATTTCTTTGACCTCTTCAGGGTCGAGTTTTTCGGACAGGGCGGTGTAGCCGCACAGGTCAGAGAAAAGGACGGTCACATTTTTTCGCTCGCTTTCTGATTCCTGCTTGGCTTTTTCTGCCTTGGCACCCCTCTCGAATTTGTAGCCGCACTCATCACAGAACTTACTTGCCAGTCTGGTGACTTTTCCACACTGAGGGCAGGTGATCTCCAAGTTTTCTCCGCACTCACTGCAGAACTTGGCCCCTTCTCGGTTCTCCATCTGGCAGTTCGGGCACTTCATTCCTCACCTCTCGATCGAGAGTTGTGATGAAAAGAGAAGTTTAGTTCGAGAGAAGCTATCGTGGCCTCCCAACAGAACAGGAGCGTTCCGTTAGGAGCGAGGCGGGCAAT
>Ga0105100_10000566_pt1 | contig 21720 bp, 5 predicted proteins | sample PPLLak12cMay2015_2_FD_87033 | JGI IMG/M metagenome (GOLD analysis project Ga0105100, IMG submission 87033) | Freshwater sediment microbial communities from Prairie Pothole Lake near Jamestown, North Dakota, USA - PPLs Lake P8 Core (1) Depth... | ecosystem: Environmental > Aquatic > Freshwater >...
ATGATCCGATCGTTACCCGTGCTGCCGTTGATTGCGTCCGCACCGTCGTCCGAGCCGGTGAGGATGTCGTCGCCCGGACCGCCGTTCATGACGCCGTCCGCGCCGTAGCCTGCGGTCATCTCGGCGTTGCCCGCCTCGCCGTATAGGGCGTCCGTGCCCCAGGAGCCCTCGATGACGCCGTCGCCGCCGCCGCCGTAGATGTTATCATTGCCCCATTCGCCGAAGAGCCGGTCTGAAGCGTCGTCATCGCCGCCGTCGGGGTTGTGGCCGTAGATAAGGTCGTCGCCGGTGTTGCCGTACACGATGTCTGCCCCGGCATCCGCGTAGACGATGTCATTTCCCGCTCCCGCGTCGATAGTGTCGATGCCCGTTCCGCCATGGATCACGTCGTCGCCTGCATAGGCGAAGACGAGGTCGTCGCCCGCTTCGGCATAGATGACATCCGTTCCCTCATCCGAGCCGTGGATGACGTCGCTGCCGCCGCCGCCCATGATGAGGCCGCCCGATCCGGTCCCTGCCATGAGGACGTCATTGCCGGCATTGCCGTAGATGCCGTCTGCTCCGTCTCCGCCGTAGATCTGATCAGCGCCGGAGCCGCCCCTGATGATATCGTCGCCTCCCTGGCCGTAAACCGTCCATGTTTCGGCCTGTGCCGAGACGTCCAGGGTGTCGCCGTGCCCTTCGCCTGTGAGCTCGGGCCGGTCGCCGGAGATGTCGCCGCTCACCATGGCTGTTGCGCCGAGGTTGTCGGCGCTGTGGTAGTCAACATGGAGGAAGAGCCTGCCTGCAGCCTCGACCCTGCCTTCCAGGTACATGCTGTCTCCTGACTGGAGCGAGACCGAACCGTTGGGGGCATGGACCATGCCTGCTGCTGCCACGTGGATGTGCTCGTCGTCCCTGGATGTGTCGCGGGTGGTGAGGCGTACATGGCCGGATTCAGCCAAGACGGCTCCCACGAAGAGCGCTCCCGACACCTCGTTCAGATAGGCGTTCTCCTCGGATAAGACGATGAGCTGTCCCTGCGCAAAGTGTGACGAATCGATCTCCAGGTCATTGAAGAAGGTTCCTGCGGACCCGTCATGCACCGTGAGGGTGATGGTGTTAGCGATGATGTCTGCTTCTGCATCGCCGAAGGCGTCGAGCATGCTGCTGTTCCCGGTGATGAGGTACACATCTTCAAAGCGTGAGGTCACGATGCTGATATTGAGCTGGCCGTCGGTCTCGATTATGGAGATGTCCTGGTCTGCCGTGGCGGTGAGGACCCCGTAGAAGTGCAGGGCCGAGTCGATCTCCAGGTAGTTGTCGGAGAGACCGATGGTGCCGCCTTCAGCGGTCAGGGCGATGTCGGTGCCTTCCACATCGGCCTCGCCGTCGCTGCCGTATTCGAGGACTGAGCCGCCCAGGGCGGACAGCGTCACATCGCCCACCTCTGCGGAGACCCTGCTCACGGATATGGTCCCGTCGGTGCTCGTCATGACGATGGAGCCGGTCTCGGCATACACATCCCAGGTCGTGGTCATGTCGCCGTTGGTGAGCATGTCGATGTTCCTGCCTGCCGTGATGGTGTTCATGCCTAAAATACTGATGCGTGAGACCGGGCTTGTGGAGTGTATGTCAATGTCGTTGCCCGCATCAAGCTTGCGGAAGCTGTACGTGGCATCGATCAGGGTTGTCCCTTCGGAGAAGTACCCCACGGGCATGTCAACCACCAGGCTGCCCGCATCGGGACGGAAATACCGCACATATTCATCGGCATGAAGGTCGACAGCCGTGGTGGGGGCGAACATGTCGACAATCAGCGAATAATCGAAGGCCATGGGAACATCGGTCTGGCGGTAGGCATCGAGCAGTCTCAGGGTGAGATCATTGCCGGCGACCATGTCCCCTATCGTGAACGTGAAGTCGGTCACGTCAGGATCGCGGAGCAGCCCCCTCAGCGCAAGATAGGCGTTCTCTCCCGCATCCACCTTGAGGTCGGTGAGCCTGCCCGGGCTCCGGACCATCTCCACCGTGACCGGCCTGTCGGCCGGCGTCTCTTCGCCGATGCTTGTCCCGGCCTTGAGATCGGTGCGGTTGCTCCGCACAATGGCCTGGGGACCAAGCGAGAAGATGCCGCCGCTCGCGTTGAGGATGCTCGTATATCCCAGCGGGTTGTCGATGAGCCCGTTCAGGAAGAGCCCGGGGCCGCTGCTGTTGGTGTTGCTGATGGTGACAACGGTGGGCCCGAAGCTGTGCTCGATGTCGAACTCGTACGAGACCTGGTCCACATTGATGTCGATGGTTGCCATGGGCAGGCCGTCCAGGTCTGCCGGGCTCATGTCGTTAATGATGAGGTTGTGCGCCGATTGGTTGAGGATGTTCACCTTATCCAGGGTGTGCACGATGGTCACCGTTCCTGCGGTTCCGGTGATCACCCCTGATTCGACGTCATCAGCGGCATAGTCGCGGTTGACCGCGTTGACCTCGAAAAGCCCTTGCGGGACACTGGACTCGGGGGTGATATCATCCAGAGAAATGTCTCCCGACACGGTGCCTGCGGTCTGACCGCCATTGACGCTCGCGTTCTCGGCGGTGGTGATGACCCCGAATGGATCCACGACAAGCACTGCCTTTCCGGTCCGGAGCGAGACGTCTGCATTGAAGTCGATGGTACGCGTGGGTCTCCAGTTTCTGCTGTAGCTGCCGTCCGAGACCGGCCATGCTCCCCAGTAATACCAGTGATAGCCCATGCTGTGTTCAAAGGCATAGGCGCCGACGGTCAGGTCGCTGCTCACGAACTCGGCTCCTGCGGCGGCCGTCACCGTGGAAAGCTGGTCAGCCGTGAAGTGGGCGTCGGCGTCGGAATCGGACAGGGCCTTGCCGTCTGCAACGGCCTCCACGAAGGTGCTTATCCTGCCGCTCACGCCCGATACGTTCAGAGATTCCAGGCCGGTGACGGTAGCTCCGGTATCCACCTGCACCAGCGACGTGGTGTAGAGGTAGATGCCTGTATCCGCGTTCGTGTCGGCCAGCGCGCCCCATGCCTCGGCCGTGCCTCGCACATCGATATTCCCGCCGTCGGTCACGGCCTTGAGCACGGCATTGTCATAGGCATAGACATCCGCGTTGTCGTCCACCAGAACCTTTGTCTGCTGCCGGTTGCCGCTGGAGCCGACCCGGTAGTTGGCGTCCGTGTCCGGGCGGATGGCAAAGCCGCCGCTGCCGCTGTAGGCGCTGATCGAACCGTCCAGGTTCGTCCGGGCCAGGAACTCGAGGTCCTCGCCCGCATGGACCGTGGCGCCGGTACCGACAGTAGCGCTCGTGCTGTAGCCGAAATTCGCGGTGGCATCGCCGTCTGCCCCGGATATGGCACCGCCGCCCTTGGAGCTGGCATTCATCTTGGCATACATGTCTGCTAGGGCATTCACCGTCACGTTGCCGCCTGCTGTCACATCTGCGCCCGTGCCGATTTCCGAGGTGAGCGTCTGGTTGACGGTCACGACGGGAAGGGCATTGCCGTAGGAGATGAGCGCCCCTGCGGTCGTGCGCGCATCCGCGCCGCCGCCCACGCCCGAGGTGGCGATGAGGCTGAAGTCTGTCCCGGCGGTGACAAGGGAGTTGGTCCCCAGGGTCGCCTTGACGGTGGGCGTGATCGTGGTCTGGGCCGAGGTGTGCTCGAACCCGGCGATGATCGAACCAGCCGTGCCGCTGGCATTGGCCTTGGAGATGCCGTCGCTCCCCTGCTGGGCCGAGGCGCTCACGATGCCGCCCGCGCCGATGAGATACTGAGTGCCGGTTCCGACATCGTACAGGTCGTAAGAGAAATAGTGGAGGCCGCCGATGGGCGTGGTGCCGATCACACCGCTCACTTCCACACCTGCCGCACGGAACCCGTGGATACCGGTCACGCCGGCTGCATTCAGGTTCACCACGGAACCGCCCGGTGAAGACAGCAGGCGGAACTCATGGTCGCTCACCCGGTCAACGTAATAGGTATAGTAGGGCGTAAGCCCTGAGATGGGCACTTCGCCGGCCTTGCTGAGGTAGTGTTTGCTGCTTGAGGAGGGCGCGCTCAGATTGATGGTGATCCCGTCATCGACGTTGTCCGTGCTCGTGCAGAGCCGGAACGAGTTCCCGTCCACAAGCGCCACGAAGTAGTTGTGTCCAGTGGCGAGGCCGGGAACGTTTCCTCCCTCGGAACGGTAGGATACTTCCTGGCTGTTGGTAAAGCCGTGGTTCTGGATCGTGATGATGTCGTTGGTCGCGTCCACCGATCCGGCGGAGAACTCATGGTAGGGAGGCGCCAGATAGGTCAGCGCCTGGTTATGAACGAGGCCGTGGGGTGTGGACGTGTCGATGATGTCCGTGGAGCTGTTCACCATCCCGGGCTGGAATCCCATGCCGCTGTCCATAGCTTCGTCAAAGCTGTTATAGAGCTTGATGGTCTTGTCGTCGATGACACGGACATAGTATTCCTGGCCCGCGGTGAGCCCGCCCATGGGGGTCGTCCCTTCGTAGCCGTAGAAAATGCGCTGGCCGTTACTCAGGTTGTGGACCGAACTGAAGCGGATAAGGTCCGCGTTGGCGTCCACCTGCGTGCTCGCTACCAGGTGCCCGCTCGCGTCCACCTGGGTGCCAGAGAAGACCGCGCCGAGGCGGACCACGTCGTTCCGCGCTGAGCCTCCGACCTGGGTTACCGGGATCACGGCATAGGTCTTCAGGTCGGTCAGCCCGCGGATATTGCGGGTATCGGACGGGATGAGCTCGCCGCCGGCAAAGGGATCCGACGTGCTGTAGGTGACCGTGTCGCCGAGGTTGAGCCCGTGCGGCCCGGGCAGATCGATCCAGTTGTTCGTGATATCCACGTTCGCTGCGGCATCGAAGTGGCCGTCGTACACCGTCACCTGCTCGTTGCGCTTGGCCCTGATGTCCACGGCTCCGCCTGCCAGGATCATGGTGTCATTGCCGGCCTGGGCCGTGACGCTGGAGGTCTCGGACACTGCCGCGTCGGACGATCCTCCGCTGTAGATCCCTGCCAGGGTGGTGCCGCCGGCGTCGGCGTCACCTTCCGTAATGGCGGTGGCATGGACTGCGACATTGTTCGCCACGTTCACCACTGCGCCGTTCGCTATCTCGGCCTTGACCTGTGGATTTACGGTCGCCGTGCCCTTGGAGGCGCTGGCGCCAGCCAGCAGTCCGCCGCCCGACGCGGTGGCGTCGGCATCAGCACGCTCAGAAGCGGCCGCCTCGACGGAAAGCCCGCTTCCGGTGACGGTGATGTCGCCGGTGGATGCGGTGGCCTGGCCCGCGCTGGTGGCTGTCGCCTCGGACTTGCCGATGCCCGCCACGAGGCCTATGGTCAACCCGTTCGACTGCGCAATGGCACGATCCGTGGTGGCTGCGGTGAAGTTCACGCCTGCGCCGCTGCCGAACATAGAGCCGTCCCCTGCCGTTGCGCTCACCATCGCGGTGGACATGGCCGTAGGCGTGGTGCCGGTGGCGCCCACGGCAAGGCTGCCCGATGTGGTTTCTGAGCGGGCCTCCGCACCCTGCTCGGTGGTGTGGGCCCCGCTCAGGGTAACGATACCGCCCGCGTTCAGTGTTGTGTTTGCAGGTGTGGACACCGTCACTGTCGGTGCGATGCGTCCGTAGGCCTTGGTAGCGCCAATGGCCGCAATGCCGCCGAAGTTGGCGCCGGTGGCTCCCGCAAAGGCGTCGCCCTCGGTGGTGCCGGTAATGGAGATGTCGCCGGTGGTGGTGACATTTCCTCCGATGGATGCGGTGACGGCCTGCGTGGAGACGGCCGCTGAATCAGTGCCCACGCCCGAGATGGCGATGCCTGCACCCGGCGCTGACGTAGTGCTCCGTGCCTTCTCCACACCCGCGGCGTTGACGCGCACGTTGGCTGCCGTGACCGTGGTGCCGGTCACAATGGATGCGGACAGCGGGTCTGCGGTAAAGGTATTGGTGGCAACGTTCGAGAAGGTACCGCCCGTGATGGCGTCGGAGACCACGATGCCCATGCCGGCGAACCCGACGGTGATTCCCTCCGCCTTTGCCTGGGCCCTGTGCCCGGCCAGGGTCTCCACGGTCAGATCTCCGCCGGTCACGATAATGCTGCTGCTCGCTCCCACGGTGCTCTCCATGTCGGCCGAAGACACGGCAAGGGAGGCGGCCCCGTTCCCGGCCAGGGCCGCGCCTGCAGAGGAATTGGTGGTGGCATAGGCGCCCCTGTCTGCGATGGCCTGCGTACCGTCGTGGTTGTGGCGGGTCTCGACCGTGATATTGCCGCCGGCGTTCAGGTAGGCCGGCCTGACAATCGTGTCCATCCCGGGACGGAGGTTCGCCGTGGCGAAAGAGGTCCCGATCGTTATTCCTCCGGCCGATACACCGGTGACCTTTGCATCGCCCCTGTCCGAGGCAATATTGCTCACCGACACGTCGCCGGACACGGTGATCCGTGCGTTTGCGCCGATCTCTGCCCTCATGTCGGGCTTGGACTGGATGATGGCAAAGTTGTAGGTACCGGCAAAGACTCCTCCGCCCAGGGCCGAGACCGTTGCCTGGGCCGAGATATTTTCATTGGCGCTTATGGCGAGGCTGCCCACCGTGCCGTCCGCGGACTGGCCGATCAGGGTCCCTGCTCCCACATAAGCGCGATTGTCGACAGCAGAGTCGTTGCCGATGGTCACCTTGGCGAAAGATGCGCCGACCGCCACCGCGCCCACGGCAACGTTGCCGGTCTGCGCGTCGAGGACCCGGGTGCTGTTCGTGGAGATGTTGATGTCACCGGCGCTGATGATCTGTGAACCGTCCGCGATGTAGGCCTCCTGCACCGAGTCGTCCTTGATCACGACCACGGAGGCGCCGAGGCCCACAAAGCCTCCGGCCCCGGCAAAACCCGTGACCTCCACGTTCTCGTTCAGGACCTCTTTGACCGTGATGTCTACGCCTGCCGTGAGCACGACCCCGGCATGGGCGCTCGTGTTCAGGTGAAGGTTGGTCACGCTGATCCCTGCGCCGACGCCCACGAGGCCGGCGCCGACGCCACCCACCAGCTGGGTGAATACGGCGTGCTCGTCGGCCAGAACTCCGATGTCATCTCCTGCAGTCACTACGGTGCCGCTCTCGATGTAGGCCTCGGTGCCCCTAGTTGCCGGCTTGGTGCTTATCCTCGCGTTGATGGTAGCCTGTTTGTAACCGTCTTCTCCATTGATGGCATCTGCAGCATCCGACGTAATGGATTTTGCCCGTTCAGGCTGTCCGCTGTTGTTCGCAAGGCTGTCTGTAATATAGCCTGTCCCCACCTCTGACTGGCTTGCTGCATCTCCGTCTGCCGAGGCTCCCCCGTCATCCTGAGTCGCGTTGTCGGTATTACCCGAGTTGTCGGAATAGTTCTTCTCTATCCCCTGGCCGATGGACCAGACCGAAACGGATCCGGCGATTCCCACAACGCCTGCCGCGCCGCTGAGGGTATAGGTCTCGATGTCCTTGTGGGCCAGGGCGTTGACCATGACATCGTTCTCGGCCGTGACCACGGCGCCCGTCTGGATGCTTGAGCTCACATTGTTATTGATGCTCCCCACATCCACGGCTCCGGCCAGGGCACCGGCACCGGCACCGATGGCGCCGGCAAAGGTCCAGGCCGACACCCTGTTCGAGGCGTTCACTATGACGCTCTGGGCCGATGAGGCCCCTTCATTCACTATGCCGTCGCTGTCAGGATCTGCCTGGTTGATCCTCGCATTCCCTATATGGGCATCGGTGGTCGAACTGATGAGCGACACGTCGACTCCTCCGGATACGCCCACGAAACCGACCCCCGCGGCTGCTGCCAGATGGAAGAGGTCTTCCGTCGACTGGGCCTGGACCACCAGGCCGTGGACAGGATCCGAATAGGTGTCGAAGGTGTTGTCACCCCCTGAAGTCGTGCCGTCCAGCACCCCTGAAAGACCGGTCCCTGTGCCGAGGGCATCTACTGCGGCACCGTCCTTGATTATGGCCTCGGTAATCTTGTCCACGGTCACGACACCCACCGATGCGCCGACGCCTGCCAGCCCCCCGGCAACGGAGCCGGAGATGACGTCGATGGAGGTGTCGTCCGTTGCGTAGACCAGGGCATCCCCGCCGGCCGATACCCTTCCGGCCATGAAAGCTTGTGTAGAGCTCTCGACAGCCAGGACATTGACCGCACCGCCCACGCCCACCAGACCAAAGGCAATGCCCGCGCCCACAAGCATGATGTCTTCCCGGGCATGGGCCTGGACCGACACGTCATTCTCTGCAGTTACCAGTGCGCCTGAACGTATCTCGCCTTTTATGGACTGATCCACCAGTGACACATCTACCCCCGCCGCCACACCCACTACGCCGGCGCCGAGAGACCCTGCCACGGCCAGATGCTGGAAATCACTGCCTGCGGCCACGAGGACCGACTGCCCTGCCCCGGGTTCATCAGCCCCGTCATTGATCCGCGCGTCTGTCCCGATATAGGCGTTGGTCGTTGTGTCGATGACGTTGACCGTGGCTGAAACAGCCACACCCACCGTTCCTCCGCCAAGGGCTACGGTAAAGGCCCTGATGTTGTCCCGATTCACCGCGCCCACGGCCAGGCCATGGAAGTCACTCTGGAGACCTGTTTCGATAGTCCTCGCCAGTGAATCGCTGCGCACATCGTCGCTGCCGTCTCCGCTGGCGTCCATCACATCCAGATCAGGGGTCTTGATATCGCCCCGGGTCTTGAGGGTTTCGATGTCCTGGTCCTCACTGTTTATGCTGGTGGCCTGGATGCCGGCATCGCCCTCGGCGTTGTTGGGGTCGAAGTAATCAAGGGATTCATCGATGCCTGCCGTAAACTGGCCGTTCACCACGTCCTCTGCGTCCGTGGTCCTGCCTTCGGCAATGACCCAGGAACCTTCGCCGATAAAGGCCTCGGTGGTCTTGTTTGCAATAGTCACAGCGCCCGCAGCGCCGATGCCCGCAGTACCGGAGACCGCAAGAACACCCACCACCTTGTCGGCCGCGGTCGATTCCGTGGCCTCAACAATGATGTCACCCAGGGCGTGGACATGGCCCGCACCGGCGGAAAGGGTATCCGGGTCGGCATTGTCGTTGTCACGCGGATCGTCGCCGATGAACGCCCTGGTGGTGATGTCCATGGTATGGACAGAGGCGTCGAGCCCCACGCTCACCGTGCCGCTGGCCGCCAGGCCTGCTGCCACGGAGGTGATGTCCTCGCTGGAATGGGCCTTCACGAGGATGTCTCCGTCTGCATCGGCAATAACCCCGGAGTCGATCCATGCCTGGGTGTTCTTCGTGATGAGCCCCACGTCTGCGCCAAGACCCACTGCCGCGGTCCCTGCCGCGGCGAGATTGCCGGACACGGCCACGATGGTCGAGTCATCTTCCGCCGTGACCACGATGCCAGGATTGGCGCTTGATTCATCATGGGCCGTCACCGTTGCCTCCCGGCCGACGGAGGCAAGCGTCGTCTCTTCAAGGATGGACACGACCGCAGTGCCGGCTATGCCCACGGTCTCTGCAAACCCGCCTGCCGCGGAGATGGTGATCAGCTCCTCGCTCGAGTAGGCGGTGACGGCAAGGCCGTTTGCCCCGCCGGTGATCACGTTCGTCCTGTCACCCACGAAGGCCTTCACCGTATCATGGTGCACCATGGTCGTGTTGGCCGCGCCCACACCCACTTCGCTCGCCGCACCGAGGGCGCCTCCGATGAGGAGGGCTTCCAGGGTCCCCTCGGCCGATACCGTCACATCCTCGCCTGCGTCGATCCAGCCCGCAGCTCCATCCTCACTGTCTTTCACATAGGCAGCGGTGTTCGTGGTGTAGACCTGCACGGAGAGCGATGCTCCGATACCCACATCTTCGGCTGCACCTGCATTGGCCACGATGGACCGGACGTCCTCGCTCGCATCGGCAGTGACCGTGATGCTGCCGTCGGACCTGACAGTGGATTCGCTCCCGATGTAGGCATAGGTATCCTTGTGCAGGACCGTCACGTCGATCCCCACGCCGATGCCTGCCGAGCCGGTGGCCACGCCCAGGGAGCCTGCATAGTTCCGCAGCAGCGTGGTGTTTGTCGCGCTCACCGTGACGGAATCGCCCCGCTCGCCTGCAAAGAGGCTGTCGTTGATCATGGCATCATCGCCGGTATGGGCCACGGTATCGAGGTCGAAGACATTGACGATTACGGCCGCGCCTATCCCGGCGTCCCCGGTGGTGGCGGCTCCCGATATGGCCATGGCCGTGACGTCGAAGTCGATGTCATACCCGAGGATCTCGTACTGGAAGAGGTAGGGGCCGAAGTCGGTCTCTGCGCTCACCAGGATATCACCGTCGGCACGTGCCGTTCCTCCCATGTACGCGAGCGTCATGGGATCATCCGTTTCGTCGTCACCGTCCGCATTGATCCCGTCCACTACGGCCACGGCCACGGACGCGCCGATAGCCGCATCGTCGCCCAGGCAGAAAGCTGCCCCTACGGCAAGGGTCTGGATGCGCAGGTCGTTTTCCGCCTGCACGGTGATGTCGTCAGTGGCGGTTATGGTTGCATTCCTGGGGGTTGACGCCTCGGTGCGGAACTTGACGATGTTGATGGCCACCGAGCCTGCCACGGCCACGTCGCCCTGGCCGCCCGCGCCGGATGCGCCCCAGACCACGAAGTCGTTCGTGGCGTCGTCGGGGGTGAGCGCCTTCACGTTCACGTCAAAGCCGTGGAGACCGGAACTGTCGCCCACAGTGGCCGTGTTCTCGGCATGGACGTAGTTGAACCCCACGGCGGCTGCCACGTTGTCCGAATCGTCCTCCAGGCTCACGGCATAGCCCGTGGCCTTGGCCGTGGCGTCTATCTCCGCCTCGGCAATGATGTTCACGCTGCCGTCTGCGGAAATGTCCGCGCCATTCGTTACAGAAGCGCTGTTGTGGACCTTCACCACATTCACCGAGACCGCTGCCGCCACACCCACGTCGCTTGAGCTGCTGCCCGACTCAGTGGACGAGGTGCTGCTGGCGCTGGAGGTCTCGGAGCTGGCGCTGGGCATCGACTGTGTGCCCTCGCTGCGGGTCACATTGGCATTCGAGTTCACCTGGGCGCCGGATTCCTCGTCGGTGGTCCTGCCCTTGCCCGTGCCGCTCTTGTCGCCTTCACTCTCGGCGCCCCCTGCGGAGGCCTTGGTCTCGACAGTGCTTTTCACCACGGAATCCGCCATGACCGTGACAGCGCCGTTGAGGTCTCCTCCGTAGCCGAAGCTCCTTGCGAGCTCGGCCGTGGCCGTTTCGTCGACCACCGTGACTCCTACGGACACGCCCACCGCCACACCGCCGGCCGCTTCTGCATCGGCCTTGGTGAGCGTCGTGCTCCTATGGGTGGCCACGATCTCCGTATCTCCCAGATAGCGTACGGAATCGCCCGAGACCGTGCCGATGCGCGCCCTCGTGATGTTGTCGATGACCGCGACCGACACGGAAGCGCCCACAGCCACGTCATCGCCCTTGGCTCCGTTCTCGGCAGTGGTCGTCACCGTGTAGGTGCCGTCCGCACGCACGGACACGCCCGTGGGATGCATGGTATCGATTCCCGTGAGAACTGCCGTGTCCTGAATCTCTGCCACGGTGGTATTGTCGATGACCGCCACGGACACGGAGGCGCCCACACCCACGTCTCCTTCTGCCCCGCCGCTTTCAGGCTTGGTCGCGGTGATGCTGTCGGTAGTTGCCTGAGCATAGGTCGTGAAGGCCGAGCCGCCCACACCCACGGTCGCGCCCGAGCGCACCTCGCCCCTGGTCACTACATCCACGATGTTCACCGCCACCGATCCGGCCACGCCCACGTCGGCCGCACCGGCCCCGGACACGGCCTCGGCCTTCAGGGTATGGGTCTGGGGATCGGTCTCCCCGTCCCTGATGGCCATGTCGGCGATGATCCGCATGCCCCTGGCATTGACCGTGACCGAAGGCTCCACATAGGCCTGGTTCTTCACGTCGGCCAGGTTGATGGCCACGGCGACGCCCACGCCCACGTCCGCGTTCTTCGGGTCCACGGCGCTGCCGTCGGCCCTGGCAATGACATCGGCATTGGCAGCGGAATGAACTTCCAGATCGCCGGTTACCAGGAGATCGTCCTTGACGGCGGCCTCGGCCGTCACATCCGAGATGTTGATGGCAATGCCTGCAGCAACACTGACAGAGCCGTCGCTGGTGCTCGCATCGCTCGTGTCACCGGTGTCCTCACCCCTGCCTGCGCTGCTGCCGGAAGAGGCGGCCGTGTTCTTGGCATACGTCCTCTGTTCTTCCTTCTGTCCATTTGCCGTGGAACTTCCGCCGCTGGACTCTTCCTTGACGCCCTTGGCGCTCGCCTTGGCGTTCGTCTCCACCCTCACCTCATTCACGGCCAGGATGGTGGAATCGCCCGCCCCGTCCACGGTCAGTGCCCGCTCGGTCAGGGCAAAGACCTCGTCGCTGGTGAGGGCCAGGGCTACCGCAGCACCCACGCCTACGTCCTTGCCGGCCGCCACGCCGTCCGCAGTGGTGAAGACCGTGCCGTTCCTCTCTGTGGCGACCAGGTCGAGGGTTCCGTCAATGGATATGGAAGAGCCGTTCCCCAGGCGGGCCGTTGTCACTGAATCCGCCAGGGTGATCGCCACTGCCCCGCCGATGGAGACGTCCTGGCCCGAGGCCCCGGCCTCGGCCTTTGTCCGGGTGGTGGGGGAGGTTGTGGCCGCGAAGTCGAGGCTGTTTACATTCGTGAGCGCGACCCCGTCCTGCACCAGTGCCGTTGTCGCCGTGTCTGCAAGGTTCAGGGCCACGGACAGGCCCACGCCCACGTCCGACTTGCCCGATATGGTCGCGTTCGCCGTGGCGATGTTGACGATGCTGTTGTCCGCCTCGATGGATATGCTCGTCCCTTCCGCGTCGGGCTCGGTGCCGTCCGCATTGACTACTGCGCCGGTCCTGATCTCGGCATGGGTGAACTTGTCCACGATGTTCAGGCCCAGAGATCCTGCCACGCCCACGTCCTTGCCGCCTGCGCCCGAGGTGGCCTCAGCCATGTAGGTGCTCACGCGCAGGAGCTTGTGCTCCGATCCGTCCTCGCTCACCCTGGTCAGGTTCACGACCTTGGCCGCAGCCGCATCGGCAGTGGACTTGGCGAGCCTGACCTTGTTCTTCTCCCCTTTATCGACATAGACATAATAGACCTCACCGTCCTGGAGGCCGCCGACCGCGTCGCCTGCGCCCTTCTGGTACACCACCAGGTCGCCGGTCTTGAGACCGTGCTCCTCGCCGAGGTCGATGATCTCGTGGAAGTGGACGAGCTTGTGGCCTGTGCCCGTGGTCTCGTCGAGGTTGAGGTCGATGGCCTTGCCTGCCTTGGCCTCTTCCAGCGACTTGGCGAGCTTCACCCTGTTGGTGCCGTCAAGGATCACGTAGTAGACCGTGCCCTCGGAAAGGCCGCCCACCACCTTGTTTGTATCCGCCCCGGCCTTGTAGACCACCATGTCCCCGGTCTCGAGGTCATGGCCGGAGCCGATGAGGATGGTCTCCTGGCCCGTAATGGGATTGACAGCAACGGTGGGGTCAAAGGTGAACTCCCTGCTCAGGTCGTCCACGTCGGTGGCTGAGTTGAAGGTGAATTCACTGGTCGTCTCCGATGCCTGCAGGGAGATGCCGTCTGCGCGGAGGGTGGAATCGCCGACAAATGCCTCGTTGTACACATGGGCGCGGTTCACCGCCACTGCTACGCCCACGCCGATGTCACCCTTGGTTGCGCTGCCGTCCGCCAGGGCTGCGGCGCTGGTGTCGTTGAAGGATTTCGCCGAGAAGTTGTAGCCTGTTGTGATGACTATCCCGTCAGGGACATAGGCCCGAGCGGTGGAATCGTCGAGGTTTATAGCTATGGCCGCGGCCACGGTGACCGGCCCGTCGGACGAGCTCGACGACGGCGTGTCGCCCCTGCCCCCGGAAGTCCGTGCGCCCCGGGAGGTGGCTGCTGTATCCGTGCCGCTCCTCTGGGTCTGGGCCTCCTGGTCCACGTTCTCAGGCTCCTTGGAGCCCGGGGTGCTCGCCGCATTCTCCCGGTCCGTCTTCTTCTTGCCCCCTTTGGAGCTGGACTTTGCCTCAGACCTGCTCCCCCCGGATGCCTCGGCCCTGAACCCGATGCTGCCTCCTGCCGTGATCGACCGGTCGGTGTACGCAAGGGCCTGGTCGCCGATCATGGAAAGGGCCAGGGACGCGCCTACGGCTACGTCAGTGCCCACGGCATCCCCCTGGGCCTTGGTGGAGACCGTGTTTTCGAGGTTTGCATAGAGATCGAGGCTGCCTTCGTTCTCAAGGATCAGGGTGTCGGGGTCTGAATCCGCATCAGACCCGTCAGGTGCCACGCCGAGCCTTGCCACGACGTCGTTGTTGGCAAGCGACACGGCCACCACGGGCGTGATGGCGACGCCGCCCTCAGACCCGCCCTTTGCCTGGGTAGTGAGCTTGTGGGAACCCAGGGCTGCGATGTCCACATCCCGGGCGCCTGTGACCGTGCCGTAGTCCCGGATCTCGGACCTGACGATGGTATCGGCGATATTGATGGCCACTGAGGCACCGATGCCCACGCTCTCTCCGGTTGCCGCTTCATGGGGCACGGCCTTTGCCGTGACCTGCATCTCGGAGGTCGCAGTGAGGTTCAGGTTTGCCAGGTTGAGATCCAGGTTTGCGCCGGTCTCCACATAGGCCTCCACATCGGTGGTCACGATGTTGAGGGCCAGTGCTCCGGCAACACCCACGTTCTCACCGCCGCCGCCCGAGGTGGCCTCAGCGTACACGATGAGGGTCTTTTCGGTGAGGGTGTGCTTCGTCCCTGTGGCATCGGATGTATCAAGGTCAATGGGGTGGCCTTCCTTTGCGTCCTCTTCCGATGCGGCAAGCTTCACGAGGTTCGGATGGGCGTCATCCACAATGAGGTAATAGGACTTTCCGTCCTCAAGTCCGCCGATGGTTGTCCCGCCTCCGTTGCTGTACACCACTGAGTCGCCTGTCCTGAAGCCGTGGGCAGCACCCAGGTCGATGGTCTCGTGGCCTGACCCGTCATCGACATTGTCGTAGGGGGAGAAGGTCCACTCCCTGCCACCCTCCTCTGCCTCCACATTGACCATATTTATGGCAATGAACGACCCGGTGCCGCCGATGTGGGCAGTGCTGTCCATCTCTCCCAGGTTGAGGGCCACGGCCACGCCGACCCCTACGGACCCGCTGTCCGTGGCGCTGGCGTCGGCAATGGACGACGAGCGGCCCGTGGAAGAGGAGTCTACATTGATGTAGCCTTCCGTGATGATCTCATCACTGGTACTGATGTAGGCCTCGGTGGGCCTGGTCACATCCGTCACTGCAACGGCTGCAGCGACACCGATACTCCCTTCATTGGTCTTGGCGTCATACTGGCTGAGCTTGCTCTGGGTCTCGTTGCCCGAGGCACTCTCCACAGCGCCGCCCATGGTGGAGATAGCCCGTGCCGTGGAAGTGGTGACGCTGTCTGCCCTGACCGTCACCACGTTCGTCTGGTCGATGCCGTCATATTCTATCGTGTCCTCTATGGAGGTCGTCCCATCGATGTAGGCGCTTGTCCCCCCCCGTGAGATGGACAGGGCAAGGGCTGCCCCTGCCACACCCGAGCCGCCGGCGCTGCCGTCGGCCACAGCCGAGCTGGTGATGACATTTGTGGCAGTGACCTCTATGTTGTATGCAACCTCCAGGTGGCTGGAGGATATGTTGGCATGGACGGTGCTGTCGGCAACTGTAACGGCCACAGCCGCATCCACCTGGCTGTCAGTGCTTCCCGAGTCTGCGTTGAGAATGGCGGAGAGCCCCATGGTGGATGTGGCTCCGATGATGAGGTCCTCCCTGGCGACAATGGCTGCGTCCGCGATGTTTACCGTAGCGCTGGACACGCCATAGGCCACGGCAACACGCACACTCGACAGGCCGAAGCCGTCCGTGTTCAGGTCCACCGTGGACTCTACATTCAGGGTGATCGTGCCGCCCACGACGGTCGAATCGATGACATTTATGAGGGCAGTGGATTCGGCCATGACTGCCTCATCGAAAAAGAGGTCAAGGGCCGCATCGGCAAGGGGGTCGACCTCGCCCTCGCCGGTCGACGTCGCGTTGAAGGTGATGTCGCCGGCCCTCAATACGACATGCTCGACCAGAATGGTTTCGGCATTGATGATCAGGTCTCCCGGGATGTCCATGGAGACGCCGACCCGCACGATGTCCTCGCCGCCCATGCCGTTGATCGTGAGAGAACCGGAGGGGAAGTCGAAGTCCGTGGTCTCGAAGGTGCTGTTCAGGCTCCGGAGGCGTATTCCGTCGCTGTGGAGCTCCAGGACCGCCTCATCGTCCGCACTGGTGAGATTGAAGACCACATTCGATACATTTCCTTCATTGGTGACGGGCTCAAGCCCTGCATAGGCGATGACCTTGCCGTCGAGATCGACAAAGCCCGAGTCAGGGCCGGTGTGCGTGAAGGCCACTGTATCGTGCGGACCGTCTCCTATGACCAGGGTGTCATAGCCCCTGTCCCCGCCGTGGATCATGCCGGTCACGGCGCCGCCTTCACCCAGAATGAAGGTGTCTTCGTTGTCCGCCGCACCCGTCAGGTTTTCGATATCCGTGAACTCGACGTTAACCACTGTGCCGGCATTGCTTCCGGTGATATGCCACGTGGAATCGCCGGAAGGGCCGACCAGGGTATCTTCACCGGCTCCGCCCTGGAAGGTGATAGACAGGGAATTCAGGAGGGCATCGGAGGCAAGACCCAGCCTGAGCACATCGTCCTGCTCCGAACCGATGATCTCCACCGTGCTCGTCTCTGCAAGGGCTCGGCTGGCGACCACCTGGGTGCTCGGGTCGGTGTCCTCATTGTTGAGGAGCTGGACCATGTCCACGCCGTCGATCTGGTCCAGCTTGAGGGTGAGGTCTTTCGCTCCACCTGTCATCGTGAATGACAGGTCCGCATCAAGGAGCAGCCGCGGCTCTAGGGGTTCCATGAGCGCCCTGCGCCTTCGCTTTTTCGCGGTAGTCTCCTCTCTTTTCCTTCTCAGTCTCTGAAGCTGTCTTACGAGACCCATGACACACCCCTTCCGTTCTCAACTGATTAACGTATGCCCATCGACTCCCTGAAATTTCGCACAACCCTGGCTCTTGCTGCGGTGTTACATCTGTTTTTTTGAGCTTCGTTCCGGATGTTGCTCAGTAGATGGTTAGGTTGATAGTGGACTGGTTACGGAGATCTTTGGTGGTAGGCAGGCTGTCGATCATGTCCCGCCTCCTGTTTGGTCGTGCTTGGGGCACGAGCAAAGACGGTTAACGCCAAGGGCGTCGGCATCATACTCCAGCGCGAATCGCATTCTCGGCTAATTGATGAAGGGTGTCAAGAGAAAATCTGCTTATTTCTTTTGCGTTTTCAATGAATTACATTCATTATCCCTCGGTGGAATGCACAACCCGAAACTCTATTTTGTAGTGCAAGAACTACACCAGACTTCAGGCAAGGGTTGCTGCTAAAATTGTGACGAATTTCCGGTTACTTGGGATAGGCTACCAAGGCGGTCAACGAGCCGTGTGTATTGATTTACCCTTGGGGTGGGAAGTTTTTTACCACTGTTTCTAAAGTATTACACACTTCGGGATCTGACAGACGAACATTGACAGCAGACGGCGGTCAGCGGCCCTCCGCGGTCGGCCGTCTTCGGTCGGTGGGAGGGGCAATCCTTTATCTGAATGTCAACCGGACAATGGATTCTCCTTCGTGCGATTGGAGCACAACATGATCTCTTTCGATTCGCGCTATTGTCTTTTCCTGTATCGAGTCACCCACTCTGAGCTCGGCGCCATTGATCACCACAAAAGAATTCTTTGCTTCGCTGGACCAGACAATGGCTTCAATGTTGAGTGAGGATCTTTCAGTATCCCCAACATCAAGATCTTCGTCATTTGGCTCTGGGGCTTTCCGGCTTTCGGAGCTTGCAGGAATTGACTTATCCCCTGGTTCGGAAGTCTTCCCCGACACCGTTCCCTGTTCCTCGCCGGTTTTCCAAATGATCTCTCTGAGGAGAGACGATTTATCCTTTAATGCGAAAACTCCAAGGAGAACGAGAACACCCACCACAAAGAAGGCAACAAGAAGGACCCTCAGAGGACTGCGCCTGGGGGCGGTCTCAACATAAGGCTTCTCTATTTTCGGTCTCGGAGCGGACGGCCTTTTTCGCTGTTTAGTTCCGCCGATGATAACCGTCTGGTCCAGAGGGATGTTTGCGCGCTCCGCATCTGCCTTGGCTTTTTCGGTGCCAATAAACAGAAGAACGTTCTTGCCTATGGAGATGCGATCCCCGTGAGACAGTCGGTGAGAGAGGACTTTCAGGTTATTGACAAATGTACCATTGGTACTCTGGAGATCGGTTAGAATATAATGCGTCCCGATCTTGTCGATCCTTGCATGGGTGGAAGAAACCTCGGGGTTGGTGAAGACAATGCTGCTCTCTTTGCGCCGACCGATCGTGACGCTACCCGCTGGAAAGGGATAGTCCTTGATCACCTGCCCTTCATGTTCCCAAAGCAGTCTTGCCATAAAACTGGATTATACTGCAATAGGCGTCAAAAAGGCAACTAGGAATACTTTGCCCTCACCACATAGCCAGCAAAGGAAGCGCCCTCTATTGACAAGCGTAGACACATCGGACGTCTAGTTTGTGAAGTCGCCCCATATCGGAATTGCTATCTCCGGCTTTTCAACATAACCTGTCCTGAGCTTAAGAAATCCACGGTATCTTTTTTCAGTGTTGGGGAGGCTCGCGAACCGTACCTCGTAAACCTTTCCCGGTTCGATCTCCACTATTTTGTAGTTCACCTGCTCGGCGAGGCTGAAACTGAGGGGTTCGATCTCTAGGCGCCTGCTGAGCTTTCCTTCTATCCTGACGCTTGCCGCGACTGATTCCTTTTGCGAACCCTTGAGGAAGACGACACTTGGCCAAAAGACGATTGCCGTCTTGAGAATGCCCTCCATGGCAATCGTCTCAACCGGGTTGGCAGGATCGTTGCTGAAAATCTGGGTTTGCCAGCGCACGTTTCCTGAATAGCCAGCGGTATTGGCTCGCAGAGTGATACGGCCCACCCCACCGGGGGGGATGACCCTGTCGAACTGGGCCACGGTGCAACCTCACCCCGGTTTAGCACGTTGGATCTCCAAAGGCTGATCCCCTTTGTTTTGAACCTTGTAGACATGCTCAATGGTTTGACCTTCTATCATTTCCTTGAAATCGAAGACCCTCTCCTGAACCTCGATTTTCGGCGCTGCGCTCGCCGGAACCTCAGAGTGAGCCAAGAGTGCTGGCACAAACAGCAAGACAAATAGAAAACAACGTCTTCCCAATTATTCATCCTCCTTCCCAACTGACTTAACATGTCATGAAGCGGCTCTGGTTGCGGGACGGCTTACGATCCTACCTCAGACCTGCCGCGTTTTGGAGCGCATAAATCACCTCTTGAAAACCAAGCTCTCCGTCTCCTTTGGCAGCAGCCAGACCCTCACCGATTGGGGGCGTCATCCCAGCCAGTATTTGCAACATTACTATGGCCTCCGGCAACGCTATGTCACACCGGTCTCCGATACCGTCCCCATCCGCATCAGCCTGATCTGTGTTAACAGCGAAAGGGCAATTGTCACAGATGTTCCCAACTCCATCCCCATCGGCATCAGCCTGATCTGGATTGAATGTCCCTGGGCAATTATCAACTGCATCCGGAACAACATCATCATCAGCATCCTGATTCGGATCATAGATGATTGCACTCAGCACCATGGGAAAAACCATTTCACCGACTTTGTAGTCCCCGACCGGAAGAAGTCCTTCAACGCTGTTAAGAGCGTAATTGTAATTCAACAACCTTGTTTCGATATTGAGCACGATTTTAAACTGATATTGGGCGTTGGTCACAAGCGCTGCCTCAGCGGTGAAATTCCTCGCCCCTTCATTAACGAAGTGAGGAAACCCGTCGACCACCCGGACAGTGCCCCAGTTATTGAGTGTCTCTAATAGCTCTACAGTTCCCACAACGGAGTGGAAGCCATGGAAAGGAGGTCCAGAACCAAAATCATTGAAGTTCACCATACCATTCAGATCGGCTTCAATCCTGTACAAACCGTGGCTGCTTACTGAAAACCTTCTCGTGACCCAGCATACAACCTTTTGCTCCATGTCGACACCATGGTCGGCATCTAAACCGGAAGGTAGAATTTCCGTAAAGGACTGAACCATCAAGCCGTTGGGTGGGCTGACCCCTCCGTCAGGCCCTTTGGCCATCGCACGAACCCAAAGCTCGCCAGGCACGGGATCAGGAAATCCATCAAGGTCTCCAGATGCTGTACCATTGTATGGCGCACTGGAATTAGGCGGGTTTTGATAGAGTGTTTCGGTGTCGCTGTTAGCTTTGAGGTGGCTCGCAGGAAAGTAGTAGAAAATTCCACCGTTCTTCTCGACCCCATATCGGAAAGTGTAAAAATCCCCCTCCCACACAATCGCAGCATTGACCGGCAGAGAAGTTAGGAGGGCGCAGAACGCTAAAATAAACATGACGCCAAATCTTCTCATCGGTCATATCCTTTCGAGAAACCCGTAGGCACCAAAAACCCCTGTTCAGGTCAATAGCCAAAGTACAAATCCGTTATTGGAGCACCCTGTCCGGCGCTCTTTCATTTGGCCGATTGCAGTTTGTCCTCGAAGATCTCTATTTTTGCATTCTTTTCCAGATTTGCTGCCATTTCGTCAAATGCCTTTGCTTCCTTCTGCTGTGAGAGCCCCTTCCTGATGTTCTCCCTGACTTCGTCCAATGGCTTGTATTGGGTGGTAATTATTTCCTCGACTGTGAGGATATGGAACCCATATCGGGTCTCTACGATATCGCTTATTTCCCCAACCTTGAGGACGAACAGCACTTTTTCGAGTTCCGGCAGAGACCTGCCTTTTTCGATGGTACCCATCGGCCCGCCCTCCCGTGCCATTGGGAGATCAATGGAATGCTCTTTCGCCAACTTGCTGAAGTCTTCACCTTTTTTTAGCTTGGCGAGTACCTTCTCGGCCTCATTACGATCTCTGAGAAGAATGTGCCGCGCCTTTACCTTTGGGGGAGAAGAGAATTTCTGGAGATTTTTCTGGTAATACTCCTTGATCTCTTCTTCAGTCACGGTGAGTTTTTTCCCCACATGCTTTTCGAGAAAGGCCGCAATAACGATTCCATTTTCAAAGTCCTTCACTTGTCTGACGATTTTTTTGTCCTTTCGAAGATCATCGGCCTCCTTTTGCTGCAGGATGAGGGTCCTTCTCACCAATCCTTTGAGGATTTGATGTTTCTCATCCGGTTTTACGATAGTCTTCTGGGTTCTCTGGCGGAACTCCTCAATCAGGAGATTAAGCTGTGACTCAGTAATCTCCATGCCATTGACCGTCGCTACGACAGGGTCTTCCGCTTTTGCCCAACCTCGTAAAGCTGACCCAAAGATCACAAATGACATTCCTATGAGGGAGACAAGAGAGAAAACCAAAACAGCTTTTTTCATTGTGCTGCTCCTGTTTTAACCTGCGTTAAGTGCTTGATCATCAGCTGCGAGTGCTTGGCAATAAATTCGTCGCTGTGCGTGGTCGCCTTTTTCAACGCTTCAAGATCACTCGTGTTCATAAAAATCTC
>Ga0105100_10000568_pt1 | contig 21706 bp, 15 predicted proteins | sample PPLLak12cMay2015_2_FD_87033 | JGI IMG/M metagenome (GOLD analysis project Ga0105100, IMG submission 87033) | Freshwater sediment microbial communities from Prairie Pothole Lake near Jamestown, North Dakota, USA - PPLs Lake P8 Core (1) Depth... | ecosystem: Environmental > Aquatic > Freshwater >...
GACACTTTTCAGTGAAGGTTGCTGGATCAGAAAAAATATCAGGTTGGGCTGCGAACGATTGAGCTGCGACAGGAGCAAGACCAGTGGGGGCGCTCTTTTGTCTTTGTGGTCAACGGTATTCCTATCTTATGTAAAGGCTCTAATTGGATCCCGGCTGATTCCTTCCCCACCCGAATTACGGATGAATACCTGAAAGATCTAATTCGCTCAGCCGCTGAGACTCACCAGAACATGCTGCGCGTCTGGGGCGGCGGCTTCTACGAGGAAGAGCGCTTTTACGATCTATGCGATCGATATGGCATCCTGGTTTGGCAGGAGTTTATCTTTTCCTGTAGCGTTTATCCATTGGATGACCCGGACTTTACGGAAAACGTCCGGCAGGAAGTGGTTGAGAACATCCGCCGCCTGCGCCACCGAGCCAGCCTGGCATTGTGGTGCGGAAATAACGAGATGGAATGGGGTTGGGTGGACTGGAATTGGAATCGACCAGAGCTGCAGGATCTAAAGGCTGCCTACGACCGGTTTTTCCACCACACGCTCCCGGCATGGTGCCAGATCGAAGACCCGGACCACTCCTATTGGCCCAGCTCACCCTCCTCCGATACTCCATTCGTTGATCCGAACGGTCAACACCAGGGAGACTCGCATTACTGGGATGTTTGGCACGGTGGGGAACCATTTACTGCCTATCGCGACCAGTTCCCACGTTTCATGAGCGAGTTCGGCTTCCAGGCTCTGCCGCCGCTTGCGACCATCCGTACCTATGCTGACGAGGCGGATTGGAATATGACTTCCTACATTATGGAGCAGCACCAGAAGAATGCCAGCGGAAATTCTCTCATGGTCCGTCAAATGCTGGACACATTCCGCTTGCCCAAGGATTTTAACTCCTTGGTCTACCTGAGCATGGCTCTCCAGGCGGAAGGCATCCGCTACGGGGTGGAGCACTGGCGCCGCCACCCTGATCGTGTCACCGGAATCCTGTACTGGCAGCTCAACGATTGCTGGCCGGTGGCCTCCTGGTCCAGCCTGGATTATTTTGGGCGTTGGAAGGCATTGCATTATGCTGCCCGGCGCTTCTTTGCACCCGTTATGCTTTCTATCGAAGATCAACCCCCAAGACAAGACGTTTATGTCTCCAACGACCGGCTTGCGCCCTGGGAAGGGACTGTGAGATGGTCGTTAGAAACCCTCGAAGGTGAAGCGCTGACTTCGGGACGCGCACCAGTCAAGGTCGCCCCACAGGCTGCGACCCGGGTCTGCGAGCTGGATTTCTCCGACCAAATCACGGAGGGTAACCTGCGCAAGCTGGTCTTTGTGGCTGAGCTGTGGCAAGGGGATCAGTTTATCAGCCGCCAAACAGCATATTTTGTCCCCATCAAGCATCTATCGCTATCCGACCCGGCGGTTTCCGTGAGCATGCAAAGCCAGGACGAGGAACTGATCATCGAGCTTGTTTCGCACTCCATGGCGCTACTTGTGGAGATATCCTTGACCGGAGCAGACGTGGTTTTGAGTGACAATTATTTTAATTTACCTCCCGGGCGACCAACCCGCATATCCTGTCCAATGCCGGCTGGCTGGACATTAAGCAAGTCGGAGCGTGAAATCCGCGTTCGCTCGATCTATGATTCATATTCGCACCGGGCAATCTGATAAATTCTTAGAAATGACATTTTCCTCTGAGATCAGCCAAGACTGATCTCAGAGTGTGATGAATATCTCCCGATATGAGCTGAGAAAGGAATGTGCTGTGACGAAAATAAACGATTTGATTAAAAATATGTCACTGGAAGAAAAAGCAGCCCTGTGTACTGGAGCCGGTCCCTGGACAACGACCCCGATCGAGCGTCTGGGAGTACCGGAAATGACCGTTTCTGACGGCCCGCATGGGGTCAGGCGGGTTGAAGACTTATCCGATTTAATGAGAGAAAGCCTGCCGGCTACCTGTTTTCCAACGGCTTCGTGCCTGGCCTCTACCTGGGACGTGGAGTTAATCCGCGCCGTTGGGCAGGCGATTGCGGAGGAGTGTATCGCCTTGAAGGTGGATGTAGTCCTTGGCCCCGGTGCGAATATGAAGCGCACTCCTTTGTGCGGGCGGAATTTCGAATATTTTTCAGAAGACCCCTACCTGGCGGGTGAGATGGCTGCCAGTTTCATCAACGGGGTGCAGAGCAAAGGTGTGGGTACCTCTCTGAAACATTATGCCGGTAACAATCAGGAGTACCAACGCCTGAGCATCAATGTCAACATGGACGAACGAACTCTGCGTGAAATATATTTACCCGCTTTCGAGAACGCGGTGAAAAAAGCTCAGCCGTGGACCGTGATGTGTGCCTATAACAAGCTCAATGGCTACTATGGCTCCGAGAGCCACAAGTTACTGGTAGATATTCTCAAGGAAGAGTGGGGCTTAGAGGGATTTGTGGTTTCTGACTGGGGCGCTGTTCACGACAGGGTAGCCTCTCTGAAAGGGGGTCTGGACCTTGAAATGCCTGGCCCGCGAGAACTGCGTGTAAAAGCGGTCATGGAGGCTGTCCGATCCGGCGAGCTGAGCGAATCTGTGTTAGACGAATCCGTGCGGCGCATCCTCGGAATTGTGCTTAAAGCGGCGAAGACGCCCAAAGGCGGAAAATTTAATGTCTCGGCCCACCACGCCCTGGCCTGCCTGATCGCTGCGGACGGCATGGTCTTGCTTAAGAACAACGGAATCCTGCCGTTGAAGGACCCTAAGCGGATTGCTGTCATCGGTCGGACTGCCAAAGAGGCGCACTTCCAGGGTGGGGGCAGCTCGCATATCAACCCGACCTTGGTGGATAACCCGTTTATCGAGCTGCAAAAACTGGCGGGTGAAGCCAGCTTGAGCTTTGCAGAGGGCTATCCTAAGGACGAGAGTTTCGACCAGGCATTGATCGATGCAGCCGTTAATGAGGCAAAATCAGCCCAGGTCGCGCTGCTTTATCTTGCTTTACCTGCATCCAAGGAGTCAGAAGGCTACGACCGGCCTGACCTTGACTTGACCCAGCACCAGATTGCCCTGATCAATGCTGTGGCAAAAGTCCAGCCCAACACCATTGTTATTCTGAATAGCGGCGCTCCAGTGGTGATGGGTGATTGGATAGACGGTACGGCAGCAGTCGTAGAAGCGTGGATGATGGGGCAGGCAGGCGGCGGCGCAATTGCAGACGTCCTCTTTGGAAAGGTTAACCCTTCCGGTAAACTGGCAGAGACTTTCCCTAATAGATTAGTTGATACACCTGCCTCTATCAACTACCCTGGAGAAAACGGGGAGGTGCGCTACGGAGAGGGCATTTTCATAGGCTACCGCTATTACGACGCTAAACAAGTTCCGGTGCTGTTCCCCTTTGGATACGGGATGAGCTATACCACGTTCACCTATCAGAACCCCCAATTATCGGCAAAGACCTTCAAGGATGTAGATGGTTTGACCGTATCTGTGGATGTGACCAACACGGGCAAGCTGGCAGGCAAGGAAATTGTCCAGGTTTATGTGCACGATCGTAAATCGCGCCTGGTCCGCCCGCCGAAAGAGCTTAAGGGGTTTGTCAAGGTTGAGCTCCGGCCTGGCGAAACCAAAACCGTGAGTGTTGATCTTGATTTTCGCGCCTTTGCTTACTACCACCCGGGATACAAGCAATGGGTTGCCGAAGATGGCGAGTTCGACATCCTGATTGGGGCATCATCGGCTGATATTCGCTTTATCCAGACGGTTAACCTTCAATCCACTCAAAAGCTGCCGTCCCTGCTCAGGCGCGAATCTACCCTTCGGGAGTGGACAGAGGACCCGCGCGGCGTGCGAGTCTTAGCATCATTTATGACGGATATTTCAGCCCAAATGAATGAAATGCTGGGCGGAGACGGGAGCCAGTTCATTGGAATGGATCCAAACGGCTTTTTGATGGATATGCCTCTGCCAGGTTTGTTCCACTTCGTGGGGAGTTCTTTTACAGAGTCGCCTGAAGACATCGTGGATGATCTGCTGGCTAAGGTTCACAAGTTGGACTGAGGTCAGACAATCTGTGATGATCGCGGTGAGGGCGATGTCGTTTTCCGTCCAAGATGAATCGAATCCAATGAGCAGCCTTGGACGGAATACTTTTAGATTTGTCCAGGCTAAAAGTATCTCACCGAAAAGCATAGGATCAGCCTGGACAAAACAGTAGTTTTAAGTACGAATGTAGAGGTCAAGATGAAGTATGGTTACTTCGATGATGAGCACCGCGAATACGTGATCACGCGACCCGATACTCCATTACCCTGGATCAATTACCTGGGTTGTGAAGAATATTTTGGGATCATCTCCAATACAGCAGGCGGCTATTCATTCTACAAGGATGCCCGCCTGCAAAGGCTGACCCGCTACCGCTATAATAACGCCCCTCTGGATGTTGGCGGGCGTTACATTTACCTGCGGGAGGATGGCAATCCTCTCTATCCTGACCGGCCGCTGTTCTGGTCGCCGACCTGGCAGCCCACCCGCCAGCAGCTTGACAGATATGAATGCCGTCACGGGTTGGGATATACCACCATCCGATCCACTCTTGGAGGCATAGAATCGAGCATCCGGTATTTCATCCCGCTGGGTGAGAGTCTTGAAATTTGGGAGCTAACCCTGGTAAACCAGCGCGATCAGCCGGCGAGCCTGTCCGTCTTCCCGGCAGTGGAATTCTGCTTATGGGATGCTCTGGACGATGCCGCCAACTTCCAGCGCAATTATTCCATCGGTGAAGTGGAAGTCGTGGACGGCGTGATCTACCATAAAACCGAGTACCGCGAGCGCCGCAACCACTTTGCTTATTTTGCCTGTTCGGAGGAGCCGGCAGGTTTTGAGACCCAGCGCGAGGCTTTTCTTGGACCCTATCGAGGTTGGGATTCGCCGGCAGCTGTTGTAGCCGGCGGCTTGAGCAATTCGATTGCTCACGGCTGGCAGCCGATTGCAGCCCAGCACATCCGGGTTCAGCTGAATCCTGGGGAGAGGCATAAGATCGTATTTCTCCTCGGATACGGCGAAAATCCAGCGGGTGATAAATTTGACCCGCCAGGCTCCCAGACACTCAATAAACGCCGGGTCGTGCCGGTTATCCAGCGTTACCTGCGCCAGGATGAAGTAGAAAAATCGTTTCAGGCGCTGCGCGCCTATTGGGACGGGCTGGTTGGCAAGCTGCAGGTGACCTCCCCTGACATCCACACCGACCACATGGTCAATATCTGGAACGTCTATCAGGTCATGGCGACCTTCAATTTTTCCCGCTCGGCATCATACTTTGAATCGGGTATCGGGCGCGGCATGGGTTTCAGAGATTCCAACCAGGATTTGCTCGGTTTTGTGCACCTGGTGCCGGAACGTGCCCGGCAGCGAATCCTCGACCTGGCAGCCACCCAGCTCCCCAGCGGGGGAGCGTACCACCAGTACCAGCCGCTGACAAAACGAGGTAACAATGATGTCGGCGGTGGTTTTAACGATGATCCGCTGTGGTTAGTATTATCTGTCGCTGCTTATATCAAAGAGACCGGTGATTGGGAACTCCTCGATGAGCCTGCAGTGTATGATAACCAGCCCGGTACAGAGCAGCCGCTATACAATCACCTGCAGCGTTCAATCCAATACATCCTGGACCGCCTTGGCCCGCATGGGCTGCCATTGATCGGTCGGGCGGACTGGAACGACTGCCTGAACCTCAACTGCTTCTCGGATACACCGGGGCAATCCTTCCAGACGACAACCAACAAAGACGGGAAAGTTGCTGAAAGTGTGTTCATTGCCGGCTTGTTTGTCCTGGTAGCGAAAGAGCTGGTTGAAATCGCCGCAAAGCGCCAGAGCTTTGCAGAGGCCGATACGATCGGCAATGCGGCAGCCGAGATGGAAAAAGCTGTTTGGGCGGCAGGCTGGGATGGGGAGTGGTTCCGCCGCGCATACGATGATTTTGGGGATCCAATTGGTTCCAGGCAATGCCAGGAGGGGCAAATCTTCATCGAGCCGCAAGGAATCTGCGTAATGGCTGGGCTGGGTGTAGAGAACGGACGCGCTCGGCAAGCGCTGGATTCTGTGTATACACGGCTGGCTACATCCCACGGAATTGTTTTACAACAACCCGCCTACAGCCAATACTATCTGCATCTGGGCGAGATTTCATCCTACCCGCCTGGGTATAAGGAAAACGCAGGTATTTTTTGCCATACCAATCCCTGGATTATGATCGCTGAAGCAATGATCGGACGCGGCGACCGTGCTTACGATTATTACCTGCGCATCAACCCCTCGGCGCGCGAAGAAATCGGCGATCTGCACCGCTGCGAGCCATATGTCTATGCCCAAATGATTGCGGGGCGGGATGCCCCCACCCACGGAGAAGCCAAAAACTCCTGGCTCACCGGTACAGCAGCCTGGAATTACGTTGCCATTTCACAGTGGATACTTGGGATTCGACCTACGTATGACGGGCTGGAGATTGCTCCAGTGATCCCGGTTGCCTGGGACGGTTTTGACGCTGTCCGTATATATCGGGGAGTGCGGTATAACATTCACGTTGTGCGGAAAGGGCCTGGGAATCAAGCGCATCTTATCGTGGATGGGCAAGCCATCCAGGGTACAGTGATTAATATTTCCCCAAAGGATACGAGTGAAGTCCAAGTATCCGTGTATATAAGCTAAACGAAGCCCATATACACATTATGATTGTAGAACTTACGTAGTGGAAGGAGGAAATGGGGGTGTGTGGGCGTGCGGAGCATGCCCACACACCCCCACCCCCTCGCCAAGTGCGTAAGTCCTAGATTAAAAGACATATCGGGTGAGAAGGCAGCCATGAATACTGGTTCTGATATTTCGAGATGGGTGGAGGAATTGCTCTCCCAAATGAGCCTGGATGAGAAGATAGGGCAGATGACTCAGGTCGAGAAGAACAGTCTTTCTCCCGGTGTTATCAAGAAATACTGCATCGGCTCAGTCCTGAGCGGGGGCGGTGGGAACCCTGCGGACAATTCACCAGCCGGTTGGGTTGAGATGGTCAGCTCCTTTCAGAAGGAGGCGCTGGAGACAAGGCTGGGTATTCCCATCCTGTACGGCGTGGATGCAGTGCACGGGCATAACAATCTGGTCGGGGCGGTCATCTTTCCGCATAATATAGGTCTGGGGGCAAGCCGTAATGCGCGGTTGGTGGCTCGTATCGGTCGAGCAACTGCTGAGGAGCTGGCAGCCACTGGCGTCCACTGGAATTTTGCCCCAACCGTTGCTGTACCGCATGATCTGCGCTGGGGAAGAACATTCGAAGGCTTTGGGCAGGACACCCAGTTGGTAACCCAACTTTCAACTGCATATATCGAAGGTCTGCAAAGCCATTCTTTAAATCAGCCTCTCTCGATTATAGCCACTGCCAAACACTATTTTGGGGATGGTGGCACAACCTGGGGTACTTCTCGAATGCGCTTCCAAATTCCTGAAGGGTATGCGTTTGAAAACCAGGATGGTCGTTTCGATTTCGTGATTGACCAGGGTGATACCCGCCTGGATGAAGCCACACTGCGAGCAGTTCACCTTACTCCATATATTGCAGCAATCCGAGCTGGAGTACAGGTTGTCATGGCATCCTTGTCCAGTTGGAATGGTCTCAAGATGCATGCCCATCACTATCTCCTAACAGAGGTGCTGAAAGGCGAGCTGGGTTTTGCGGGGTTTATTGTCTCCGATTGGGCGGGGATCGATCAGGTATCAGACGACTATTACCAGGCGGTAGTCACAGCCATCAACGCCGGCATCGATATGAGCATGGTACCCGTTGACTATGAGCGTTTCATCTTCTCCATAAGGAGGGCAGTAAATGAGGGTGATATACCGATTGAGCGGATTGACGACGCTGTCTACCGGATATTGAGGGTCAAGCATATTTCCGGGTTATTTGAGCATCCCTTGCCGGAGCCGAGCTATTTATCGCTGGTTGGGTCTGCGGAGCACCGGGAGTTGGGAAGAGAAGCGGTCGCCAAATCTTTGGTGCTGCTGAAAAACAAGGGGGAGATATTACCTCTGCCGAAAACCACACCCACGATCCTGGTGAGCGGGCAAGCAGCAGACGATATTGGCTTGCAGTGCGGCGGCTGGACGATCGAATGGTTGGGTAAGGCAGGGGCAATTACACCCGGCACCACCATCCTGAATGGGATCAGGGCGGCTGTCTCAAAAACAACCCGCGTGATCTATAACAAAGAAGCAAGATTTGACCAGTTTGGAAAAGAAGATGAACAGGTCGGGATCGTTGTTCTAGCTGAATCACCTTATGCCGAGGGGTTTGGCGACCGGGCAGACCTGACCCTCCCCATTGAAGATATCCATTTGATCGAGCGAATGCGGCAGCATTGCCAGAAGCTGGTAGTGATCCTGCTCTCCGGGCGACCGTTGATCCTTACCGACCAGCTGCCATTCATTGATGCCCTGGTGGCTGCCTGGCTCCCGGGAACGGAGGGACAAGGGGTGGCAGATGTGCTCTTTGGAGATATACCTTTTATTGGCAAGCTTTCATATAGCTGGCCGCGTAGCATGAATCAGATTCCGATGCAGATGGAAGACCAGCCTTTATTTCCTTTTGGCTATGGATTATTTACTGAGTCGAAGTAAGTGCTATCTATTATTGGGTTTTACCAACCCCAATAATCTCTGAGTTCACACAAAGCGGGCAAATATGGATACTTTCAACCAAAAAGCAGTTTCCTTGAACAAGCTTCCCTGGGAAGATCGACCGCAGGGTTGCAACGATGTGGTCTGGCGTTACACTGCAAATCCGATCATCCCTCGGAACTTGATCCCGTCGTCGAATAGCATCTTTAACAGCGCGGTGGTACCCTTCAGGGAAGGATTTACCGGGGTGTTTCGCTGCGATGATAAGCGGCGTCGGATGGATTTGCATGCCGGATTTAGCCTGGATGGTATCCACTGGCAGCTTACTGACGAACCCATCCAGTGGATACACAAGGATGCTGAGCTGGCTACCTTTGAGCACCGTTACGATCCGCGAGTTACCTGGTTGGAAGACCGCTATTACATAACCTGGTGCAATGGCTACCATGGGCCAACCATCGGGATCGGCTACACTTTTGATTTTGAGACTTTCAATTTCCTTGAAAACGCATTGTTGCCTCTCAACCGCAATGGGGTACTATTCCCGCGCAGGATCAACGATAAATATACCTTGCTCAGCCGACCGAGCGACCGGGGACACACCCCGTTTGGCGATATCTTTCTGAGTTCCAGCCCAGACATGGTGCATTGGGGTGAGCATCGCTTTGTCATGTCCCCTAAAGAGCCCTGGGAAAGCACGAAAATCGGGGCAGGCCCAATTCCAATAGAGACGCCTGAGGGCTGGCTGCTCTTCTATCATGGTGTGCTGACATCTTGTAATGGCTTTGTTTATAGCTTTGGAGCAGCCCTGTTGGATCTGGAAGAGCCTTGGAAAGTAATTTACCGGGGTAGCCAATACTTGCTCTCACCGCAAATGACCTACGAGTGCGTAGGAGATGTACCGAATGTGGTATTTCCCTGCGCAACCCTGTTCGATCCATTGACCGGGCGAATTGCGATTTATTACGGGGGTGCGGATACGGTGACCGCGCTGGCGTTTTCTTACCTGGATGAGGTGATTGAGTTTGTAAAAACCAACTCACAGGGATAAATGCAAGGTCAGTAGGTATAGGACATAGCAGGCTTACGGCTTACCTGCTGATCGGGTTATCGGGTTACCCCAAGTCATAGGCATCTTTAAAGGCGTGCACCTGCTCCCAAACCCGCCCAAAGCGCCCGGAGTCTACTACGGGCTTGCGCAGCATGCGCAGGCAAAGCTCCATCTGGCGGGATGAGCTGCTTGGCTTGGAGTATAGCTGAAGGGCATGCTTGGAGAAGTCGCGCACCAGGCAGTCAAAGACTTGATCGAGTATGTCTCCACTGATATCATCCTTGTAAATCCCAGCGTTTTCCAGGATCAGTTGGGCGTAGACGACCAGGGCAAACAGCTCGCCTAACGCCAGCAGGAAGTCGACATCCTTCTGCTGGGAAGCGTCGGGGGTGGCTGTTGCCAGGAATTCCTGCAAGACGGAGATTTGCTCTGCAAAGAGCTTCACATTGGGCTGGTCAAAGCCATCAAACACCAACCGAAAATCATTGAATTGGATCTGTCCCAGGCCGCGTGCCGGACCTTGATTCCACAAGAAGATATCATCTTGTGGGTCAGCGCGGCGCGGGATAAGCGGATACACGGCGGGGTTAAAGAAATAATTAGGCATGAACTTGACGATCAAGGCAATATTGACATGCACGGTACCCTCCAGCTTGGGCAAGGCGCGGATGTCACGGGCAGCCATCTCGAAATAAGTGTCTTTCTCAAAGCCTTTTGCGGCGATCACATCCCACAGCAGGTTGATCACTTCCTCACCCTGGGTGGTAACCTTCATTTTGACCATTGGGTTGTACAGCAGGTAGCGCCGGTCGTCAGGCGAGGCGGAGCGCATGTAATCCGCTGCCCGCAGTGTGAACAGCTTCATGGCAACCAGGCGTGCGTAGGCATCTGTGAACATCTGGCGTACGTGGGGAAAGTCGGTCACATACATGTTGTAAAGCCGGCGGTTAGCGGCGTGGCGGATAGCCTCGTAAAATGCGTGGGTGCAGATGCCGATCGAAGCCCAGCCCAGGTTGAACTTGCCCACGTTGACGGTGTTGAGGGCGGTATCCCAGGCTTCTTGCCCCCTGGAAAGGATGTCAGCTTCTGTAACCGGGTAGTCGCGCAGGGCGTAATGGGCAACGTAATTTTGGCTGGCAGTTACGTTCTGCATCAGGCGGTAATTGGGGCGGCGATAATCGGCGCTAAAGAAGACGTATTCGCCCGTGGTGCTGATCTTTCCAAAGGTGGACACCATCGGTGCCAGGTTGGCGTTGCCGATGTAGTATTTCTCTCCGTTTGCCAGGTAGGTGCCATCGGGTTGTGGTGCCAGGCTCGTCTCGGTCGCGTAGATATCGGCGCCGTGTGCCCTTTCAGATAAGCCGAACGCAAATACATGCCCCTCGTTGAGCAACCGGGCTGCCCGGCGTTTGAGAGCGTCGTTCTGGCTCATCCACACAGGTCCCAGTCCCAGGATGCTCACCTGCCAGGTGTACCAGTATGCCAGACCGTAAAAACCCAGGATCTCGTTAAACTCGCAATTACGCCAGGTATCCCAGCGGGAATCGGCATCCAAACCATATTCGCCGGGCGTGAGCAAAGTAGCAAATATGCGCTCTTGTTTCTGGAATTCCAGGAAATCGCTGTACCAGGTGCGGTTACGATCGTCTTCCTTTATCTTCTGTTTACCCTTACGCTCGAAGAAATCAATGGTTTGGAGCATAATCTGGCGGGAACGTTCGTCTGAATAATACCGGTTGGGGGAATGGGGATTGAGCAGGATCATCTTGAAGCTCCTTGATCTTTTGTTAAGTTTATCACATGGATACCCTCTGGTTCAGTGTGCAATTGCCTCGCGGGCTATGTTACACTTGAGGGGATAGCTAAAAATTACTCTTCGAGCGTCCCAATGAAACCTGGAAAAGTACGCGCTATTGCCATCTGTGTTATTCGAAATCGCGATGCCATCTTTGTGTTCGAGGGGCATGATTCGATCAAGGGAGGAACTTTTTATCGCCCTCTGGGGGGCACGATCGAGTTCGGAGAGCATTCCTCTCAGACCGTCCTGCGAGAATTCAGAGAGGAAATCAACGCTGAGATTAAAAACCTGAAATATCTCGCCGCGTTGGAGAATATTTTTATCCATGAAGGGCAGACCGGTCACGAGATTGTCCTGGTGTACGAGGGTGAGTTTACCGATCAATCCATATATACAAAAGAGATCGTGATGGGCAAAGAGGACGATGGTGGTCTGTTCAAGGCGCTGTGGAAGCCTCTCGAGGATTTCGCCGGCGGTAAAGCCCCGCTCTACCCGGTTGGCCTGCTGGAGCTCATTCTAGGATAGGTCTGTCTACCAGGTTCATTTAATCAGCAACCGCTCCTGGGTAAGGAGCGGTTGGCTATTCTGCGGATCTACCGTTATGGCCTGTTACTCGTAGGATTGATGTGGACGGGTTTTATCCCTTAAGGCTGGATATCCAGTAACTCAATCTCGAAGATGAGGGTCGCCCCCGGGGGGATAACCCCGCCCGCGCCCTGTTCGCCGTACGCCAGGTCGGACGGGATAACAAGATGGCGCTTACCACCCACTTTCATACTCGCAACACCTTCATCCCAGCCGGGGATGACGTTTCCCATGCCGAGTTGGAAGGAGAAAGGCTCGCCCCGCTCGACGGAGCTGTCAAATACCTGCCCATCCTCAAGCCAGCCGGTATAGTGCACGATGACCGTCTGACCGACCGTCGGCGTAATCCCTTCACCAGCCACGATATCGTAATACTTTAATCCACTCTCGGTGGTAATGAAATCATCTTCAGCCACTTCTGTCATCTGGACCGGCTCACGCACTTCTTGTAGCTCAACTTCCATGATCAGCGTGGCATTGGCAGGGATACCACTCGTCCCCGCCTCGCCAAAGGCGAGATCGGGTGGGATGATCAGCAATCGCTTGCCGCCGGACTTCATGTTGAGCATGCCTTCATCCCAACCTGGAAACACAGTGTCTCCCCGTCCCACGGCAAATGACATGGGATCATTGCCTTCGGAGGAAAAGAGGAACTCCTCCCCATCCTCCCCTTGCACCCAGATCGCGAAGTGGGTGGTGACCAAGCTGCCATCCTGGACGACTTCGCCGGTGCCTGAGATCAGATCTGTGTATTGAAGGCCGCTCTCGGTTGTTGTCAGATCGCCTTCTTCTACGCTGGTGGGAATAGGCGGCTTTTCAACGCTTAGCAGTTCGACTTCCAGAATGATCGGCGTGTTGGGGGGGATGATCCCGTAGCCCTGCTCGCCAAAGGCTTGTTCTGGGGTTAACACCATCGTGGCTTTTCCACCAGACTTCATCAAGGCCATGCCTTCCTCCCACCCAGGAAGCAGTTGATCGCGGCCGATGATTGCCTTGATAGGCCCATCTTCATTGGCGGTGTTAGTGAACTCGGTGCCATCGGGTAACGATCCGATTAAGTTCATGGTAACGATATCGCCCTTGATCGGTGTCTGCCCGCTGCCGGCAACCATCTCTAGGTATTGAAGACCGCTGTCGGTCGTAAGGGCACCCTCGAGAATATAAGGTTCAACCACCCCTGGTGTCGGGGTGTCACCGAAAATATTCAGGGCGGATTGGCTGGTTTCTGTTGGTGCTTGGGTTATCTGGGTGGGTTCTACGGGTGGTGTAGTCGCCTGGGCTTGCTCAGTGGCTTGAGAGGTGCTGCAAGCCGACAGCATGCTCAATCCAATCAGCGCGCCGATGATACCCCCCAACTTTAGATGATGGTTCTTCACATTTAGCTCCTATCTGGAAAATCGGACAAAATCTTCAATAGTTTTATGATTATTCCGCTCGCAAATTGCAGTTTTCAGCTGTCTGGCTTTCTACAGCAGCCTGTAATTGTATCATGCTCACCTGAGAGATAGATAAGAATACGGGGAGTGTCTGCAACTGACCTCTGTTCAATTACCCTTTTCTTTGTTATGATTGCCTCACTTACAGGACGACCTCGGCCTGAGTTGCCGGGGTCGTTGCGTGTTATACGCACAACGCGTTATTCGATGAGAAGAGAGTTATCACTGGTATGTTAACTGAACGAACCGATCTCCGAAATATCGCCATTATCGCTCACGTTGATCATGGCAAAACCACCCTGGTGGACGGCTTGCTGAAACAAGGGCGTGTCTTTCGTGAAAACCAGCAAGTCACCGAGCGGATCATGGACTCAAATGATCTCGAGCGTGAGCGTGGCATCACTATTCTGGCGAAAAATACTGCCATCGAGATCTGGGATTCGGTAATCCAGGGGATGGTGAAAATTAATATTGTTGATACGCCCGGGCATGCCGATTTTGGCGGCGAAGTAGAGCGGGTTATGAATATGGTGGATGGTGTCTTGTTATTGGTAGACGCTGCCGAGGGCCCCATGCCCCAGACGCGCTTTGTATTAAAGAAAGCTCTGGAGGTAGGCCATCGCGCCATTGTCGTAATCAATAAGGTGGATCGCAAGGACGCCGATCCAGAGCGAGTCCTGAATGAAACGTTTGACCTATTCATAGAACTGGGTGCTAGTGAGGAGCAGGCGGATTTTCCGGTGGTCTATGCTAACGCTGTTACAGCTAAGGCTGGGAATTCACCGGCGCTTGGACCTGATTTAAAACCATTATTCGATATGATCCTGCGCCACATTCCAGGGCCGCGGGTCGATGCGCAAGCGCCGCTTCAAATGCTGGTCACCACCCTGGGATACGATGATTATCGGGGTGTTACGGCGGTGGGGCGTATCTTTGCTGGCGAGATTGTAGCCGGACAGCCTCTGGCGCGGATCGGTGTGGATGGGCAGGTGATGCCTGAGCGCGCCCGTTACCTGTATATCCACGAAGGCTTGAAACGCGTCGAGGTGGAGTCTTCGAAGGCTGGTGAAATTATCGCTCTGGCTGGGTTGGAAGGGATTGCCATTGGGGAAACCCTTGCCGATCCGGAAAACCCCCAGGCACTCCCTCCAATCCGGGTCGAAGAGCCTACCGTGCGGATGACCTTCGGAGTCAATACATCCCCCTTTGCTGGTCGCGATGGTCGTTGGGGTACCTCCCGCAAGCTGCGCCAGCGCCTGTTCGATGAGCTGCGCTCGAATGTAGCCCTGCGGGTGGCAGAGACGGAAAACGCTGATACATTCCTGGTTTCGGGGCGCGGCGAGTTACACCTGGCAATCTTGATCGAGACGATGCGCCGGGAAGGTTACGAGTTCCAAGTGTCTCGCCCGGATGTGATCTTGCGCCAGGGAGAGCAAGGCGAAACGCTGGAGCCCTTTGAAGAAGTCTTTATCGACACCAGCTCCGAGACGGTGGGAGTGGTGGTTGAGATGCTCGGTGCTCGCCGCGGTCAGCTGCTGGATATGCACACGACCCAAGAGAATAGCGTTCACTTGAGCTTTGTGGTGCCTACGCGAGGCCTGTTGGGATTTCGTTACCAGTTCCTGACCGCAACCCGGGGAGCAGGCGTGATGCACACGTTATTCCACAGCTATGCTCCCATGGTGGGGGCAATTGGCGGGCGATCGGTGGGTTCCCTGGTCTCGTGGGAATCAGGTGTTACCACAACCTATGGTCTCAAGAGCGCAGAGGAGCGGGGCGAGTTGTTCTATAACCCGGGTGTAGAAGTTTATGAAGGGATGGTGGTCGGAGAGCACCAGCGCCCTGGTGACCTAACTGTAAATGTCTGTAAGAAAAAACACCTGACCAATATGCGCGCAGCCCGGGGTGATATGGAAATCCGCCTGACGCCGCCCCGCCAGATGAGCCTGGATGAAGCCATCGAATACCTGGGTGAAGACGAGCTGCTAGAAGTAACCCCCCTCAACTACCGTATCCGCAAGCGCGTCCTGGCTACACATGAGCGCGGCAGGCTTACCAAGATCGCCAAAGAGGCGTCTTTGAGTGTTCGAACGATGGCATAAGCAATATTCCTAGGATTGGTTTGTGCAACGCCAGGATAGTTTTGACCTGAGCTGGTGATATTTACGGTTATAATAATTTATCCTGAGGTGAGAAACATGTCAGCCAGTGCGGAAATAGCCAACCAGGTCCCATTATTCAATTACACCCTGGCAAGCGCAGATATGCGCTATATAGAAATCGGGGAACGCGTTATTTATTTGCGCACCGATCCGAACCGTGGCCTGGTGATACGCGGTGAAATTGAGGGATGTGGTTCAGCCTGTCACGTGGATCTAAGCCAGATCTTTCTGGAATACACCTTAAGCTGCGAGGGCTGCCGCCAGGCAGGCGTTGTGGAAGAGGCTGTGGTTTATTTTGGCGAACGCTTAGGCAATCTGCTGGCAGCCCGGATTTACCCGGATCGCGAGTCGATACCGGAGATAGAGCGCCTGACAGGTATTTTTGATTGTGTTTTTACCTCGATGGACCTGCCATACTCTCTGGACCGGGAAACAGGCAGCCTTCATTACCGGTTTCACAGGTGCCCCTTCTGTGATAACCAGCAATTTGCTGGCTTTTTACGATCAGTGGAGATGGCTCGCCTGGGGTTTATCGCTTTGTGCGAGAGCATCCTGAAAAATCTTGCCCCAGGCTGGGGGCTGGCTAAGCCCGACCGGAGTGCTCTGGGTAATCCGTTGCTGGAAGTGCTTCTGGTCAGTCCTTAGTGCCGGAAATCGTCAAGAACCGGCGACGGGCAGCGAAAAGGTGAAGGTTGAGCCTTTGCCCGTCTCGGATTCGACCCGGATTTCTCCCTCCGCTTTTTCGATAATTTGCTTGATGATTGCCAGCCCGAGCCCGGTGCCTGGGATATTTAATTCTTTTGCGTTCCTGGCGCGATAAAATTCGCTGAATAGCTGATCCATTCCGTCTGCCGGGATGCCAATTCCTGTGTCTTGAACCACACCGGTGATTTGAGAGCTCTCCCAGCGAAGCAGGATATTGATCTTTCCCCCTGGCGGTGTGTACTTGATTGCATTCGAGATCAGGTTGGTCCAGATGCTCTTTACGTGGTCAGCAGGCATATAAACCGGCGGCAAATCCGGGGCGATGTCGGCAGTCAGGCGCAAATTTTTCTCAGCCGCCTGAGGTTCCAGCTCGCGGATCACCTCGCTGAGCTCAGCATCTACCTGTACCATTTCAGCTTTCTTCTTTCCCTTTATCTCTTTTAATCGACCGAACTCGAGCAAATCTGAGATCAGGCTAAGTTGCTCCTTGGCTCTCTGTTGAGCGCGTTGCAGGTATTCGCTCTGTTGGTCTTGGGGGATGTAATTGTTCAGGATCAGATCCAAGTAGGTGGTGATTGCAGATATCGGTGCTTGTAGCTCGTGGGTTACGAGGCGAATAAAGGCTACTTTGGCTCGGTCCAGCTCTTCTAGCCTCTTTTTCTCTTCCATCAGCCGTTGGGCTTCTGCCTCGATGTTTTTTAAACGTCTCGCCTCCAGGGATAATCGCCTGCGTTCCAACCCCTGGTTGATGACCAGGTTCAGGTCGTCGGTCGTGAAAGGTTTGGTCAAGAAATCATACGCGCCTTTTTTGATTGCCGCCACCGCGAGCTCAACCGTTGCATAACCGGTGATGATGATACAGATGATGTCCGGGTCATGCTCGTGGATCACAGAGATCAGGTCGATGCCGCTGGTACCGGGCATCATCACGTCGATCAAGGCGAGCTCAAAATGACCGGTTTTGATCTTTGATATACCCTGGTCGGCATCCTCGGCAGTGTCCACAAAATAGCCTTGGGGGGTCAGGGCTCGTTTGCATCCTTCGCGGATGCCGGGCTCGTCATCGATGACGAGAATATTGGCTTCAGTCATAATAAGTCCGTCGAGTGCTTATTCGATCGTTTCAAGGATATTGAAATTGGTTTGATTGTTGGTTTTTACACCGAGCAGTTTGATCGGCAGTTGGATCGTAAAACGGGTGCCCTTGCTCACTTCGCTGTGCACAAAAATCTGGCCGCGATGCATCTTAATAATCCCGTAGATGATAGCCAGACCCAACCCGGTGCCTTTACCAACTGGCTTGGTAGTAAAGAACGGCGTGTATAGCTTGCTCAGGTGTTCAGCCGGGATACCCATTCCGTTGTCCTCAAACTCTACCGTCACCATTCCTTCAGGAGCCTGGCTTGTCTGGATGTGGAGAGATCCGCCGTCGGGCATGGCATCGATGGCATTCTCGATCAGGTTCACCACCACCTGGGTCAGCTGGGCAGGATCGGCCTGGATCTTGGGTAGCTTTGGGTAAAGCTTCAGATGGATCTGTACCGAGTTTGACTCGCAATTTTTAATCTCCAGCTCAACTACTTTAAGGATCAGGGAATTCAAATCGGTTGGCTGGGCGACAACCTGGTTCTGGCGAGCAAACTCGAGCAGTGAGGATACTATCCCTTTGCAACGCTTGGTTTCCCTTACGATAATGGCGAGGTCATCAGCATGCGGCGAACTGGGATCGGTTTCCTTTTTTATGATGTCTGAATAAAGTAGAATTGTGCCCAGAGGGTTGTTCAACTCGTGGGCTACGCCCGCAGCCAGCTGACCTAATGATGCCAGCTTTTCAGATTGCACCAGTTGATCCTGGGTGTTTTGTAAAGTATCTAGCATTGTATTGAACGAGCTTTCCAATAATCCTACTTCACCGCCTGCCTTTACAGGCACCCGGACGGTCATATCCCCGTCGGCAACGCGTCGATTTGCTGAGACCAATACCTTCAACTGGTCTAGGGGACGAGTGATCGCTCTGGAAACCGGCGTAGTAATCACAATGGTCAATAAGACTGTCCCGATAGCCACCAGGACAATTTGCTGGTTAAAGCTATTCACCAGGCGCTGGAAAGAAGCCTGTCTTGCGCCGACATAAAGGATACCGATCACCTCTCCGATGTGATTTCTCAGCGGATCGTAACGGGTAACATAATCTTCATTGACTACAAACGCCGGACCAACGTACTCCTTACCCTGCTGGAGGACCACATCGCCCACTTCCTCCGAAATCCGGGTACCAATCGCACGATCGCCCTCGGCGGTTAAGACATTGGTAGAGACGCGCAAATCGCCCAGGAAAATTGTCACAGTGTCGATCGCGGCAACCTCCTTGATCCGATCCACAAGTGTAAAGTCATTGTTTAGCAGGTGAAATGCCAGAACTGCACCGATGTTTCCCCCATTCTGATCCTTAATTCCCGCCACACTGACCAGGCCTAATCCTGCGCTGCCCTCGCGTATATCAAACAGGTCTGGGGAAGCTTTTGGGGTGTCCAGGATTGAGATCCGGGCCTGGTCCGCCAGGCCTACCATGGCTAGAAAGTCTGAGGGCAAGATTTCTGTGGCAGAGGTTTTTTCCCCGGTTGCAAGTGTTTTTTGGATTATCGCCAGTTTCTTCCAATTGCCAGTCAAGTCAAGGGTTTGGGGTTGACCGTCGGAGCTCAAGTATTGTCCAGCAACCATAATGCCAGACCTGTCCAGCAGTGCTATCACTTGATTGCCGCCCAATCCTGGGGTGGATAGATAGTTGGCAATTTGCTGGTTGATGATCGTTCGCGCAGTGTCGCCGTCGTTAGATAGTTTCTGTATATTTTCGATAATCGAAGGGTCACTGGAAAGCCGGGCAGCGCCGCCCTCGATCTCCTGCAGCTTGAGATTATAGAATGATTGGGCAAGCTGCATATCTCTTGCCACACGTTCGTTCATCGCATCTGACAGGTAATCGCCGATCGTCTGTGAAATTGCCCAGACACCAATTGCAATGCTGATGGCAGCAATCAGGGAAAAGGAGATCACCAGCACCAACTGGAATGGAGCAGAAAAATATTGACGCAACCGGTTCATCATGGCAGCTCAAACGCCTGTTGGATAGCCGAAAAAGCTTGCTCCACCTTTTGGGATGGGATGATTACAGAAAAGGTGGAGAGGGAGGTGCTGATCGCCTGGACAGGGATGCCTGCGGTATGCAATGCTGCTAGAAGCGCTCCAGCCAGCCCTGGTCTTAGGCGAAAGTCTGGTCCGTAGATGCCAATCGTAGTTACGTCTGGATAGATACTATCGATGTGGAGCTCTTGACAAGCTCGGATCGTGCCGATGATCTGCAGAGTACGGGTTTGCTCATCTTTATCAATGCAGAGTACCAGCAGCTCAACCTGATCAGGCCTCAAGATCTGCACCAAGAAGTGCACATTGATATTCGCTTCGCCTAGCGCACCAAGCAAGCTCCCATACCCGCTTGCCTGGTTGGGGGGACAGGTTAAGCTGATGCGCACGAGGTTCGTGTGCTGGATAATCCCGCCAAGCTTGATTTTGGACAATGGTCGTCTCGTTCAGTTCTTAGGTAGATATTTGTTAACCTGCCGGATCAGCTCATCGGCTGAGATTGGTTTGCTCAAGAAGGCGTTGATATGGATGAACTCGTCGGTAGGGAATAGCTCAGCGTAATCCGTGTTAGCGATGGACGTGACCATGATAATGGGGACTTCCCGTAAATCTGGGTCGTCATGCATGCGCTGGCTGACGGAGAGCCCTTCGAGGACGGTATCCATGATCACATCCAGGATAACCAGGTCGGGTTTTTCCTCCCGGGCACGGCGGTAGCCTGTATCGCCGTTGGGAGCCGAGATCACTTCATGGTTGTTCTTTTCCAGGATGATTTTGGTGGCGCTGACGAAATCTGGATCATCGTCAACAACGAGAATTTTAGGCATGAATAACTCCTTCGAAGCCCACTGGCTTGGTTAGTTACGGCTGGTGAAACATTTTTTGTGGGTGATATGGTACTCGTACTCTTGGCGGAACTTGAGGATCGTCGAGCGAGCGGGGTTAACCAGGGCAGCTCCCATTGGACAGAATGTGCGCCCGTCGATTTGCTCTGCCAGGTATAATGCCTGGTCGATATCCTCCGCCAACCCTTTGCCTTTTTCGATGCGGTCCAGGATTTCGTACAGGCGTACTGAGCCAATCCGGCAGGGCACGCAGCGACCGCAAGATTCGTGGGCAAAGAATTTGGTTGTGCGGCGGGCAGCTTCTACCATGCAAGTACTTTCATCCATGACGACGATTGCCCCTGTCCCTAGTTGTGAGCCAGCGGCTTCCAGGGTTTCAAATGCCATCGGGGTATCTACCTGGTCGGCGGTCAACACCGGTGTGGATGCACCGCCGGGGATGATCGCTTTGAGCTTTCTGTCGCTCCACATGCCCCCGGCATGCTCGTAGATGATCTCGCTAAGCGGAATCCCTAAAGGGAGTTCGTAGTTTCCGGGTCGTTTGACATGCCCGCTCACAGAAAAAATCTTGGGTCCCTTGCTCTGCTCTGTTCCAATGCCGGCAAACCACTCAGCGCCCCTGGATATGATATGCGGAATACAGGCTAAGGTTTCGATATTTTGGACCAGGGTTGGAAAACCAAACAGCCCGGTTTGCGCTGGATAGGGAGGTTTCATGCGGGGATTGCCCGGCTTACCTTCCAGCGATTCGATCATGGCTGTCTCTTCACCGCAGATATACGCCCCTGCACCGCGGTGGACGGACAAATCCAGGCTGAAGCCAGTGCCAAGGATATTCTTCCCCAGGTAGCCGTATTCGTACGCATCTGCAATCGCTTTGATCCAGCGTTTTACACCCAGGAAGAATTCCCCCCGGATATAGACGTAAGCCCGGCTTGCCCCGACTGCATAGCTGGCGATGATTACCCCTTCAATGATCTGGTGCGGATCGCGCTCGACGATCTGGCGGTCTTTGAACGTACCCGGCTCGCCTTCATCTGTATTGACGGCAACGATCTTCTGCAGTTGGGGATCCTTGGGCATAAAGCCCCACTTGACCCCTGCCGGGAAACCCGCCCCTCCCCGGCCGCGTAACCCCGACCGCTTGACGATATCGATCAGCTCTTCTGGAGTATGCTCTGTCAGCGCTTTGCGGGCTGCCTGGTAACCGCCATTTGTACGATATGTGGTAATTTTTTCGGCATACGGGCGGTGGATGTTTTGGGTTAAGACAGGTTCAAAAATTGGATCACAAATCTATTTTGATGCAAGATCCGCAAGTAATTCATCAAGACGCTAAAACATGATGTACCAC
>Ga0105100_10000570_pt1 | contig 21608 bp, 20 predicted proteins | sample PPLLak12cMay2015_2_FD_87033 | JGI IMG/M metagenome (GOLD analysis project Ga0105100, IMG submission 87033) | Freshwater sediment microbial communities from Prairie Pothole Lake near Jamestown, North Dakota, USA - PPLs Lake P8 Core (1) Depth... | ecosystem: Environmental > Aquatic > Freshwater >...
CAAGGCGCCCTTCATGGCCCTTGAGCACGATAGGGCGGCCCTGGGGCTGATGCGTTCCCTCAAGAAGCTCATCGACCCCCACAACGTTCTGAACCCTGGAAAAATGGGGTTGGACGATGAGATCAGCACGGAGCAAGGAGCGAAGAGCAAAGAGCAAAACCAAATGTGTTAGACGGCGCAAGGTGCACGTCGCAAGACTACAGAATGAGCTTCTGCGGATCGACCTCTTCCCTCAGAATTCTCAGTTCCTCTGCAGTGGGGGCCGTCGCCTCTGCCACTCCGGAGACGTCGATGGGGAATCCGGTGCTTTCGACAATCTTGTCCACAGGGATGCCCGGATAGTATTGGGCGAGAAACATCTCTCTGGTGGTTTCATTGAACTTCATCACCCCGAGATTGGTCACCACGGCGATGGCCCCTCCCCTTCTCAGCCCGAGTTTCTTGCGTGAATCCCCTCCCTGGTACCATCCCACGCTGGTGAGGTAATCCAGATGTTCCACGAAGCGTCTCTTTTCATGCTGCATGAAGGTGATCACCCCTGAGGCAAAAGAGGCCACGTCGCAAGCGCCGCCGCTCCCCGAGAAGCGGGTTCTCGGCCTGTGGTAGTCTCCGAGGGAAGTGGTGTTGAGGTTCCCGTATCGGTCGATCTGGGCCGCTCCGAGAAAGGCGACCGTGTGAAGTTTCCTGTGCCCGACGATGGAGAAGGCTTCGATGAGCCCTGAGTTCAGGCAGGTGCCGTGCATGACTCTTGAATCGGCCACCGCCATTGGGATTTCCTCCAGGACCGGGTCGATTCCCCCTGTCTCGAAAAATATGACAGCCTTGGGCGCGTAGATCCGCTTTGCCGCAGTTGCCGCGAGCATGGCCACCCCGGTTCCCGCAAACACGATATCTCCATCCTTGATGAACCGCCCCGCGGCAAGCGCCATCATCTCATTTGCAGAATAGGTCGACATAGGAGATCTCCTTCATCATTTCCGGTCCAGGCCTTGAGCATAACCGACCACTGGATTCGCTTTGATGCTCAGAAGAGCGGGCACCCCGACGCGTTCCAGGTATTCCTCGTGGGTGGGGACGCTGTACACCCACTCCTCAAGATATTTTTTGAAAGACTCGTCGTCCCTGGCCACCTTCTTGTAAAGATTGAGGTGTTTCGGGTCATAATCGTAAAACCCGAAGCATGCTGTGGGGTGCGCCCCGTACGGCACCTTCACAATGGCATCCACAAAAAACGCGGGCATAGTGTTCTGATCAGGGTCCAGACGGATAAAGTCGCGGGGAACGATTTCCTCACAGGTCACGATCACCACGTCGGCCGATTTCGCCTGTTCCACATCCGCAAAGGTCAACCCTTTGACACGCACGGTTCCGTCTTCTCCAACGTACTGGGCGTGAATGATCGTCACATCCGGCGTGAGAGCGGGCAGGAGCACCACCCGATCCTCTTCTTCCGCAAAGGGATTCTGGATGATTTCGAATTTCTTTCTTGCCACTTTGTTCTGTTTTCTGATGTCCTCCGAAAAGCCCTGGAGCCGAAGAAGATCCGAACCCAAGCCAGACTTCGTGGCAATGAAAGGAATGCTCAGGGACCCTGCAAGGAAACGAAGGCTCATCTGGTAGTTGGAGTAGTCTTCAAACTCAATCCAGCCCTGTTCCACAGCCCTTCTGAACCTGAAGCACGTGGGCGCGTACCGGCCGTTTCCCCCATAGGCGATCTCCACTCGCTTCACACACCCGGCGCCGATCAGCACGTCCAGGCCCTGGCCGTTGGAGTGGCACACCAGGTGAATGTCCCTGATTCGCTGCCGCACAATCTCATAGACCGCGGCCATAGGGTTCCTGGTCACCGTGAACCCGCCGATAGAGAGCTGGCAGCCGTCCGTCACAAAGCGGCTGACCGCCGCTTCCAGGCTCATGAGCTTCTCGGCAATCTCCGGATACTTGCTCATAGACATCATGCTCCTTTTCTCGAATCCTGAACCGATTCTCCCCTTTTTCTTATCTTCTGCATCACGAGAACAAGGACAAGACAGACGAACCCCGCGACGTCACCATATCGCGAGGGGTAGATGAAACTGAGGGCGCCGACCACAGAGATCGCCCTTTCCAGCGTCGTGGAACGGGTGAGGAGCCACCCGGAACACCCGGAGGCCAGGAACCCGATGCCCAGGAAGGCCATGAGCACCGTCCAGATGCCCTCCGCCATTCCGATACCCTCAAAGTGAAGCAACAAAGCCCGGCCCGCAGGAAGGATGGTGAAGGTGAAGGGAATGAGGAACGCCGTGATCGCGTACTTCCACGCCATCATGGTGGTCTTGAAGGGATCACCGCCCGTGATCGCTGCTGCGGCAAAAGGGGAAAGGGCGGTGGGTGGAGAAACCTCGGAGAGCAGGGCGTAGTAGAAAATGAACATGTGGGCCGCGTAGTCGGGCACGCCCAGTTTGGTCAGAGCCGGCGCCGCAATGACCGCTGCGATGATGTAGGTGGCGGTGATGGGCACTGCGAGGCCGATGATCCAGAGAAGGATCCCGGTGAACACGGCGGTGAGAACCAGGCTGTTCCCTGCATATTGAATGATGATGGAAGACAGCTTGAGCCCCAATCCTGTGAGGCTCACAATCCCGACGATGATCCCTGCGGATGCACAGATGGCGGCCACATTGAGAACGGAAACCGACCCCTGCTTGAGAGCTTCGATCACTTTCGGCACCGTAAACCGGGTGTCCTTTCGAATCATGGAAACGGCAAGACAGAGCACCACGGCAATGAACACGGCCATTTGCGGGGTAAAGCCCCTGACCAGGCAAACCACGATGGCCACGAGGGGAAGGAAATGAAAGCCGTACATCCTGACGAGTTGTTTCAGCGTGTACGCTCTTTCAATCTGCACAGTGCGCAACCCGAATTTCTTGGCATCGAACTCCACCATGAGCAGGAGTCCCCAGTAGTAGAGCGCTGCAGGCACCGTGGCGAGCAGGATCACATCCAGGTAGCTGATCCGAAGGAACTCCGCGATCAGGAAGGCTGCGGCGCCCATGACCGGTGGCGTGGTGATGGCGCCCATTCCTCCTGCGGCGAGAAACCCTCCGGCGTTCAACTTGTCGTATCCTGACTTCGACAGCATGGGATAGGCCACCGATCCGATGGCCACGGTGTTCGCAACGCCGGAGCCCGAGACCATGGCCATGAAATAGGAGGTGATCACCACGGCACGGCCTGCGGCCGTGGGTTTGTTCCCCATAGCCGTAAATGCGAAGTCCACAAAGAATTTGCCAGCACCGGAGACCTGCAGGAAGGCTCCGAAAATGCAGAACATGATGATAATGGTGGAACTCACGTCAATGGGGACTCCGAAAATGCCTTCCAGAGTCATGTACATGTGGCCTATGATCCTCTCTAGATCATACCCGCGATGGGTCCAGGGAGAAGGGAGCCAGGGTCCCACGTACGCGTAGATCAGAAACAGGATGCAGGTGATCGGCATAATCCACCCGGAGGTACGCCGCGTCGCCTCCATGATCAGAGCGAGAAAAGCGACCCCTAGAATCATGTCCCAGAGTTCGGGCGTGACGGCCCGGTAGATGAATTCCTCGAAGTCGCTGAGCATGTACAGAATAGGCGCAAGCGCCGCCAGGGAAAGGAAAATGTCTATGGGGCTGACCTTGTTCTTGTATTTTCGTGAGATGGGAAAATAGAGAAAAGAGAGCACCAGCATGAACGCCACATGGACGCCGCGCAGGATCTGGGTGGTAACCGGAAATACGGTCGAGTAGATGGCGAAAAGGGACATCGCCACGGCGAGAGCCGTGATGAGAACCTGCCAGAATCCCTTGACCTTTCTGCTGATCCCCTCTTCTTCCTCGATGAGTTGCTCGATTTTCTGCTTTTTTTCCTCTGCGAGCTGCTGCTCTGATCCCATGCTCTACCTCCGAAGGGTGTGCATCAGGTACATGAAGAAGCTCATCCTCACCAGTCTGACCGTGATAGGGTTCTTCGCTCCGCCCAACGTGTGCAGTTGAATTCGGCAACCGTTCAACAGGAGTTCGTGACGGCCCACGCTTCCCCCGGGTATCGTGAAAGCTTGCAGGGTGTTGTTGACATTGCCCGGTCCCTTGTCTTCGATACCGAAATATTCCAGGGCCGCTTCGCTCGAATCGACGTGGTAGAGGGTGAAATCCTCTCGGCCGATTCGGAAATTCTCCTTCACTTCGACACCATACATGGAGTGGGTGTAGCGGAGGGTGAAGGTGTCTCCTGCGGAGACTCTACAGAGCGGCCCCCTCTCCCCGATGCTGAGCACGCTCACAGGGATGAGAGCCGCAAGAAGGGCAAAGCCCGCTAAACACAAGAGGGGACACAGAAGAAACCACAGCCTCTGCATCCCCTTTGGTTTAGAGTCACGCCGGAACGTCAAATCCTTTTTCCTTGAAGTACTTCTGCGCCCCCTTGTGATAAGGGACGCCTTTTTCGCTTGTCGCGTCTTTCAAATTGATGCTCTGAGCTTCTTTGTGAATGGCGACCAGCTCCGGCACACGCTCAAAAAGCGTCTTCATGATGTTGTAGGCGAGCGTTTCATCAAGATCCTGGTAGGTCATCAGCAGGTTTCCCACAGCGGAAACCGGAACGTCCTCGTCCACGGCGCTGTATACTTTCTTGGGGATCACGGCCTTATAATAGATGGGGCCGCTTTTGGCCACCATGGCGGGAATCAAATCATCGTGCGCCACGATGGAGATCCTCATCCCCGGAGTGGCGGAAAGATCCAAGATCGCACCCGTGGGAACCCCGCCGGTGAAGAAGAAGGCATCGATCTTCCCGTCCTTGAGAGCTCCGGCGGATTCCGAGGCACCCAACCGGTCTTTCTTGATGTCCTTTTCGTGGTTGATGCCCCCTGCCTCCAGGACCCGCAGCGCCATCACTTCTGTTCCGCTTCCCGGAGCCCCGGTTGAAACCCTCTTGCCCTTCAGATCAGAAACCTTTTTGATGCCCGATCCCTGAGTGGCAACGAGATGAGTGTACCCGGGGTACAGGAGAGCAAGAGTCCTCACGGGAAGGGGTTTCCCCTTGAAAACTCCCTGGCCTTTGAACGCGTCATACCCCGTGTCACCCATGACAAAACCGAGATCCGACTTCTTCGCGCCCATGAGCTTGCAGTTGTCCACCGAGGCGGCCGTCACTTCCGCCGCCGCTTCTACGCCCGCGTACTTGGTGAGCAGGCTGGCGATGCCGCCTCCCATGACAAAGTAGACCCCTCCCATGCCTCCCGTAGCGATGGAGATTCTCTGCTTGGCCTGAGCAAAAAGAGCGGAAGGATCGCTGAGCAGCACGGCCCCCCCCAGTGCTGCGGATACCTTTAGAAACTGTCTCCTGTTCAGGTTGTTTGCGCCGTCCTTAAAGGTCTCGTGCTTCATAGTCCGTCTCCCCCTTTCACTTGGTCTTCTTGAAATGTGCCCCCTCAAAACAAACAGGGTTCTTTCGTCAGCCGCAACAAGGAGTTGATCCTGGATGCCATTCCTAGCAGGCTTCACCCACCGAGTCAACCTTTTCAGGGCACCCTAGTTTTCCTGACCCCTGGTGTCTTTCGTGAACCCATAGAGGACGGAGACGCTCGCCATGAAGGCTGCACACACGATAAAGGCGGTGTGAAAGGCAGGCACGCTTCGGGACGCCTCAGGGTAAAGGGACTGCATGAGGCCGCCAAGGGCCTGCAGAAAAAAGGCCGCCCCGACCATGGTGAAAAAGTTGACCCCGGTCATGGCCGTCCCTGCCATCCTGAGAGGCATGATCTCCTTCATCTGCACGTACATCAAAGTGCCCGGTTGAAAAAGGCCAAAGCCCAGGAACAAAGCGGCAAGAATCGTCAACCCAGTGTCGCGTCCCGCGCACGCGGTCAACGCAAGCAAGAGGGTGAGCCCTCCCAGGTCCCAGCACACCAACCACTTTCGGGTTTTGAAAACCCTGTCGGAAACCGCTCCCCACAGAGGACCGCAAAGGAGCAGACCCACATTGATAAGAAAAATCAAGTGGCCCGCAGTGATCGGAGTAAGTCCGATCCCTTCCATGAGAAAAGGCCCTGCCCACAGGGTTTGAAAGGCAGCAAAGACTCCGTACCTCACAAAGGTCCCATAGGAGATGATCCAGAAGTCCTTGTTCCTCAGGAGAAGTCGAAGGTCCTCCAGCCAATGAGAAGCGTTTTCCGGCGATTTGGAGGCGCTTGGCTTCTCTTCCGACTCCTCAGGCCTGTCCCGGACGACGGCGTAGAAGAACATGACCAGCAGAAGGGTCACACCGGCAACAACGCTGATCGCTTCCCGCCACCCCATCCAGTCCACAAGAAGGACAAAAGGGCTTGTGGCCGCCATGTTCCCCAGAGTGCCTATGGCAAGGACCATACCGGAAAGCGTTGCAAAGCGGAGGGGATCGAACCACAGGGTCAGCAGTTTCAGCGTTCCCATGAGGTTGCACGCCATGCCGACCCCCAGGAGAGCACGGCCCAGAATCCCCATAGCCAGGGAATCCGCCCATGAAAACACAAAGGCTCCTGCAACGCCTACGAGAGAAAAGCCGGTTATCATGCCTCTTGCGCCGATCCGGTCGAGAAAAACCGTAATAGGGACTTGGGCCAAGCCAAAGGCGTAAAAGAATGCCGCGGAAAGGAGCCCCAGGTCCTCGGTGTCGAGGGACAAGTCCCTGATGAGTTGAGGGGCAATGACCGCATTGGTTGAGCGGTAGAACTGGGAGAGGAAGAAATTGGCGGATGAAAGAAAGAAAACAGCCCAGGCCTTGGACATGCTTTGTCTCCACGGGATATCACTGGCAAAAAATGGTGCTCTCATGAAACAGCCCGTTCCCCCTTCGATACCTCAGGGTGAACGGGCATACTATCCTACACGCATTATATTTCCATTCGTGGTGAGGTATCGAACCACGAGCGGAATGGGTTTGCCCGGCTTTTTGCGAGACTATCATAAATGGCCGTCGAGGAAAGGGTCAACAGGAAAGGCGGGAAAAGATGGTGCTCTCAGGAGGCGGCAGGAAAGGAGATTTTGAAATGGCGCTGAGAGCGAAGGATCCGAGATTTCAAAGATAAGAGGCGTGAAAAGGGAAAGGCCTAGGGCTCTGCGAGGGTGATGAAGAAGTAAATCGCGTTGTATCCGAGCAGCCTGTACTGCAGTTTCTTGTCGACGACGTAGGTTTTTCTTCTGACGGGTCCCATGCTGTTTCTGTTTCTTCCCCCTAAGATCCTCTTTGCTCTTCGCCGAAATACTGCTTGAGGAAAGGCAAAAGCTCTTTCTCGAACTTGAGCGGCTTCTCGAAGTAGGGCTTGCCTCTCTGGAGCAGTTGCTCCAGCGTTTTCTCCTCCCAGAAAAACGCAGTGAGGAACACGTAGCGGTGAAATCGAAACTTGTCCTCCAGAATGTCTGCCAGGTCAAAACCGCTCTCCGCTCCTATTCTAATGTCGAGCATCGCAAGGTCTATGTCTTTGGATCGAGTGCTGAAGATCTCCAGGCAAGACGCTATATTGTTTGCGGTGAGCACGTCATAGCCGACTTGATTGAGATAATCCGACAGAATCAGGAGGATCGACTGATCGTCGTCCACTACCAGAATTGTCCGCTTTCTCATTGCCCTTATCTCCTCTGCTCTCGTTCGTTGAGCCGCTCAACCTCGTTTTTCAAACCGGGAGAGATCCCTTCTCTTGACGAAGCCAGGGGCTTCAGCCCCTTTCAAGACACTCAATGAAAGCGTTTGCTTCCAGAAAACCTCTTCGATTACCTTGGTTTTTTTCTCGTTCCTTGCGTAACTGATTCTTATTTTTGCTGAATTTTGGAAAATTATAACTTTTTCTCCCCTTGTTTTTCAATAACTATTTGCCGCACGCCCTTCGGGGAATCCTCTTTGAGAGGCACCAAAACGGAGGGTTCCCGAAAAACCGTCACTACGGGATGTGACCTGCTGAGGCGGGATTAGATAAGGATCACGGCCGTCTGAATGAAATAGGTTCCAAACCGCCTGACAGGCGCCTCAAACTTGAGCCGTTCACTTGAACACCCAGGCCGACGCCGTCGAGGGGACCAGCGTGCCCTCCCCGTCCAAAGGAGACATTCTGCGTTGTCACATTCTCTTTGAGCAAAAATTGATCGTAGGAGCCGTCGTGGTAAAGAGCGTCTTTACAATGCAGGCTCAATACCCTCCCGGCTGCAGAGAGAATGCCGGACTCACCCAGCTGGCAGGCGACCTGGTAGGAGATTCCTTTGTCTCTTAGAAAATCAATGATTCGCAGAGACCTTCTGAAGCCACCGCACTTGGACAGGCGCACGTTGACCATGTTGAAGTGACCGTCCATAACCAAGGCTTTCACGTCGTGAAAGGAGCAGGCAGACTCATCCGCCATAACTTTTACATTCATAGACTTTAGTTTTATTGCCACTTCGCCGATCCCTGTGTCGTTTGGCATAAGCGGCTGTTCAATGACCCGGATTCCGTATTCGGCGGCAAGTGGAACATGTCGAAAGGCGAGTTCACGATTCCAAGCGCCATTGACATCGACCTTTAAGTCACAGTCCCCTCCAAAAACCTCTCGCACACCATCCAAGGCCTGCCGATTTTGCACGAAATCCGCTCCCATCTTCAGTTTGACTCTGCGGATCCCCATTCTCATCGCCATGGTACTGGCCTCCACGATTTTCTTTTTGTTTGCAAGAGGAAGCGCGGCGCCGTAGTGAACCGTTTCAGAGAAAAACTCCTTTTGAAAATAATCCATCGTCGAACGGCCTTCGGACTTCCCCAGGGCATCCAACAGGGCTGTTTCAAGGGCGCAAAGTGCGGCGTTGTGCCCCCTGGTCTCCGGCAATCGATCCACATAATCCCAAACCTGCAAAACCCCTTGAAGGCTCCAAGGGAAAGGGGCGCTGTTCAAAAGGAACTCCACGCTCTGAGGGATGCTTGATTGAGATTCGCCGGTGACGTAAGGCCGGGGTGCGCCTTCGCCGTACCCGATGAGCTCTCCTCTTTCGGCGACGACTTCCACAAGGACATTCTTGGAAGAGTCGCCATTCTTGAGCGAATGGGAAAACTCGCCCAAAAAGGGGAGAGTAACAAAGTGGATCCTGATCTCGCTGATCTCCATCGAGGTCTGTGCCCGTCTGACCGCCAAGAGAATTAAGGGGAAGGTTCTGCAGGAAGGGTGATGAGGAACGTCGTCCCCTCGTTGACTTTGCTTCTTACTTCGATGGTTCCTCTATGATCTTGAACATGTTGGTGCGCGATAAAAAGTCCAAGGCCTGTCCCCTTGTGCATGCTGCTTTTGTGTTTAGTCGTGAAATAGGGATCAAAAATTTTATTGATGTCAGCCGGGGGTATTCCCACGCCACTATCCTTCACTTCGATCAATGCCCTACGATGACCGTCCTTCTCCTGCTGATACCTGGTAACGACTTCAATCTTGCCCCCCTGGGGCGTGAAATCCAGCGCATTGGCCAAAAGATTTAAGATGACCTGTTTTACTTTCTCCGAGTCCATCCAAACTTGCCCAATGGCCTCGTCAAATTGGCGTGAAATATCGATTCGTTTCCCCCTGCTTTGGGGTGAAACCAGAAGAACCATTTTCTCGATCAAATCATGAAGATCGCCATAGGCAAAATTCGAATCCTTGGGTCTCACCAAATCCAGCAGCTCGGTAATCAGATTATTCACCCGCATCGTTTCGTCCATGGCGACCTGGTAAAAATCCCTTCTGAACTCCTCATCCTCATACTTGTGAGGCAGGAGCTGTATAAAGGTGCCGATGGCGGTCATGGGATTCTTGATTTCGTGGGCCAGCCGCGCCGCAAGGTTTCCCAGAAAAGAGAATTTCTCCGCACGGCTCAGGAGGGCTTGCGAATGCTTGAGTTCCTCCATCTTATCCCGAAGGCTTCTGTAGAGCTTGGCATTCTCTATAGCGATGGCAATTTGAGGAGCAAAAATTTCAAGGATCTCCCGTGTCTCCTGGGGTATCCCTTTCCCGTCAATCCCATCTGTCGCCATGACCCCGATCACCTTCGACCTCGTAATCAAGGGGACTACAAAAGCAGAGACGGGCCTTCCCTGTCTCAAAAGAATATTGTCTCTCTTCAGACTCGATTCTTTTATCTCGGGGATATATTCTGAGCGGCCTGTGCTGGCGACTCGAACCAGCATGTTGCTGACGCGATGGAGCGGCACCTTGTAATCTTTGATCGCCTCAAAGGTTTGGTGATCGAACCCTATGCCGTGAATATACTCCAGACTTGCGCTCTCCTCATTGACCAGCATGATGATGCCCCGGTTGATCTGGCACACACTGGAGAGCAAATTCATGATGACGCCCAGAAGCTCTTCAATATCCAGAACAGAAAGAATCGCCTTTCCGGTTTCCTGCATGGCCGTGAGCTGTTTGATTTTTCTGTTGAGCTCCGTATTAAGCCTACTCACCTCCTCATACTTCACTTCAATGATTTTCTTGTCATCCTCCATCTCTTTGATGGTTTCCATGAGGACGGACTTCAACGTGAAAAACCTTGACAGAATTTCACGAAACTTATTCCGTGGGATCCAACTCAGAGAGTACTCGCAATAAGGCGCGCCCTCAAACTGACAACACACCTCCTCGAGCTTCAAGGGTTTGCCTCCCCATATGAGCGGCAGAAACGTATAAGCTCCCCGATTCATCAGGCAGAGATGTTTGGAGACGGCCATACGGTTGTCCCAATGGAGCCTCACCCTCGCTTCATTCTTCGTGATCTCCAGGACTTCCACTCGTTTGTTTCTGTTCCATTTGTCGTTGATCCGCTGGAGGTTCCGCAAGGCCCTCTCATAGGACCCAAATGCCTTCACAATGATCCTTTGGGCATAGCCGAGGTTGGTCCTTTCGACGGAGTGCTTGGCGATCTTGTAGGCGACTTCATCGTCGTGAAACAATTGGCTCGCTCTCTCGTAAAGCTCGGACGCAATCTTGCTTGAAATCCAATTGTTGGGATCCCGCAGAAACTTCTCCGGATCAGGGGACGAATCGATTTCAGGGTCCAAGCCTCTCAGAAGGAACGAGTGATCCCCTGGATAATATTCCGCCACATAATCCAGTACGGCTCTCGAATTGATGCAGCTGACTTCTTTTTCCACAGTCCAGGGACCCAAAAGGAAAGGATCTTCTAAGCGCGAAGTTCTCGCGTTTGCCTCACCTCAGACAACAAGTCTTTGTACTTGTCTTTCAACTGCGGCACCAAGCTCCGCAAGACCGATAAACTGTCTCCCTGTACATTCAGAATTTCCCTTCCCTCTCCGCGATAGCATGGGTCAGGGATCAAAGGGTCGTTCAGCGAAAGCGCCGGAACCCGAAACAGCGGCATCACCTTGGATAAGGCTTTCTCAAGCTTGGCGGTGTTGTTGGACAGATTGAAAATCTGCCTCATATAGGACCGCACTTTTTCGAAATCCAGACTCTTGGAAGGTTGCCTCACGATGTTATCCCCGAAAACACCTTGATCATCAAAAACAACTCCTTCCATGCAGGACGCGACGCGGTGAAGTTTTGTTTTCGGATAAACCCTGCACTCCCCTATTTTGAACACATGCCCCCCTGGACCAGCCCTCTCCGAAAGTTTGGCCGCAAACGCCAGGCTCTGCTGAAGGTCTTCTTCCGTGTCACCGGGGTAACCTGCAATCATGAAAACCATGAGCGGGATCTCATAGGCGCTCGCTTCTCTGAATAGGGCCAGGGTGTTCGCGATATATTTGTCGAAGTGGGGTTTGTCTTTGACTTTATTCATGCGCCTCAAGGAGTTGTAGCTTGCCGATTCAAGCCCGATTGCAATGATCCCGCAAACGTCAGCGATTTTCGATATGGCGCTTGGATCCGCCACATCGCAGCGAGTTTCAAAATTGATCTCCATGCCCAGGGACTTCAGGACAGAAAACTTATCGAAACTTGTAAACAGCGCATCACTCACCAGGAGCGTCTGCGCATTGCTCTGCCGTGACAAATTGTCCAGGTCTCTCTTGACGATGTCCGCAGGCACCTCTCTGCGGACAGGGCGGATAAGTCCCTCCATGCAGAAATCGCATCGATAGGGACATCCTCTGCTGAACGCGTAGGGAAGAACGTCGTATTTTCTCGGAAGCCGCAGTAAACTCAGATCAAGGGTCGCCTTTCTCTTCAGGTCAAAGGGTTTTTCTTTCTTCGTCAGGTGCAGACCTCCGTTTTCTTCCCAGACGAGGTTTGGGATGCTGTCGTCAAGCGGATTTCGCCCCTTCTCTATTCGATCAACAATTCGGAGCAGGGGGACCTCGCCCTCCCCTCTCACAATGAAATCCACAGCCCGGGTCCGCGAAAAGATCTCCTCATAGTAGATCGTTGGAAAGTATCCCCCTAAGAAAACCCATATCTCGGGATCGTGCGATTTGATAAGTTCGCACAACTGAATCGCCTCTTCAGCCTGAGCAATGGCCGTGCAAGAAATACCCACCCCCCTTGGTTTCATTTCCGCCAGGTCCTTCATGAACTCTTTGTAAATCTGTTCCTTTCCCGTCTTGGACAAGGGTAAACCGTAGTCCATGGACATGGAAATGACCTCGATTTTGGTTTGCGGCATGGTCGATTTGGAGAAACTTGCCAGCTCCATGAGGGGGAGCGGATAGGCTGGAACGTAGAGATCAATGTTTTTCGATATCGGCTCAACAAAAAGGATCAAGTTCGCCCCCATATCTTTCCCATCGGGTTCTCTGAATTTTCTATGTTTGCTCGAATGACTCCTCAAGATTTTCCACGGTGCACCACGTTCAGAAGTCTTTATTGCATTCAGCCTACATGATGATGTAATATGTTTACAAAGTAAGCTTAACGTCTTCTTTGAGTAAATGCGTTTTATTTTATTATAACGAATTTCGTTTGTAAAGACTCCTGATTGCACCACCGGGTATGCGGATCACCCTTTGGGAGTGATGAAATCCATGGACAAGCTCGCAACCATACTTGTCGTCGATGATGAAAACGGCATACGCCAGTCCTTCAAGATGGTTCTCAAGGATCGCTTCAACGTGCTTCTCGCCGAAAATGGGAAAGAAGCCGAGGAATTCCTCACCAAGAACCCCGTGGACCTGATTCTCCTCGACATTCTGCTGCCCGACGTCAACGGTCTCGATCTTCTGGAAAAACTCAAGGCCCTGGACCCCAACCCCGAAGTCATCATGGTCACGGCGGTCAAGGAGATTCAGAGCGCGGTGCGAGCCATCAAGTTGGGCGCCTACGAGTACATCATCAAGCCCTTCCTTGTCGACGACGTCATCAACATCATTAACCGGGCTCTGGAGAAGCGGAACCTGATGAAACAGGTCACTTATCTCCGAAACGAGCTGGAACGGGTTCGACCCTTTGATGAAATCATCGGTGAAGACGAAAAGATGCACAGGGTTTTCGATCTCATTTCCAGCATTGCGGACAGTGACGGCGCCGTGCTGATCCAGGGCGAGAGCGGGACAGGAAAGGAACTGGTGGCGCGAGCCATCCACCGATTGAGCCCGAGGAAAGACCAAGCCTTTGTGGTGATCGCCTGTGCGGCCATCCCGCCCACTCTTGTAGAAAGCGAACTCTTCGGGTATCACAAGGGAGCGTTCACCGGCGCCCTGCGAACCACCCTAGGCAAGCTGGAAATCGCCAACAAGGGCACGGTCTTCCTGGATGACATTGATACCCTCGACGTGAACATGCAGGCAAAACTGCTCAGGGTCATCCAGGAGAAGGAATTTGAAAGGCTGGGAACCACCAAGGTCATCAAGCTGGATGTTCGATTCCTCGCCGCATCGAACAAGGATCTGACTCAGCTCATCCAGGCAGGCGCCTTCCGGGAAGATCTTTTCTACCGCCTCAATGTCCTGCCCATTCAGCTCCCGCCTCTCAGACAAAGGAAAAAAGATATTCCCGTGCTCGTTGATCACTTTCTTCGGATGAATGCCAAGAGATCCGGGAAGCCGGCCAAAACCTTTTCTAAAGAAGCCATCAAAGCCCTCACGGAATACGATTGGCCGGGAAACGTGCGGGAGCTACAGAATCTTGTGGAAAGATGTTTCACCATTTCCAGGGATTCGGTCATTCAGCTTCAGGACATCTCGATCCTGAGTGTGGCCAAGCCCAAGATAAAAGGCCTGAACCTCAAGGATGCCGTGGATGCCTTTGAGCAGGAATACATCGGTGAGGTTCTTGACAGCGTCGACGGGAACAGAACCCAGGCCGCTCTCATTCTCGGAGTTCACCGAAACACGCTACTCTCCAAATTGGGGGCATCCACTCAAAAGAAAGAGAAGTGAGGGAGTTGAAGTCCTCAGCTATGACATCTCTCTCCTATTGCGAGGGATGCTGAAAACCCGAAATCCGAAGCACGAAATCCGAAACAATATCCAATGACCAAAATTCGAATGACCAAAACCCAGAACCACTGGCCTTCTGTTTTGAACATTGGAGTATTTGTGCTTTGAATTTGTTTCGAGTTTCGGATTTCGAGATTCGAATTTGATTGCAGCCATCAGGCTGCACAGGGCTTTGGACTTAGCGAAGATCTTCTCGCGCCGGTGAGAAGACTTCTATGATCTCCGAGGGAGACTCGCCGCATTTTCCCCCGTGAAGGACATTGGAAGGCACGTGATAGGCTTCGCCTTCAAGGACAATCCTCTTTTCATCAGCCACCACCAACTCAATCGAACCTTTCAGGACCGTGCCGACTTGCTCGTGGGGATGAGCGTGGAGAGGCACGCCCGCTCCGGGCTGCAGCCTGAAGAAAACCATGGTCATCTTCTCACCGTTGATCACGCGCATCTCCACACCGGGAGCAGGCACTTTCGGCGTCATATCTTTGAGGATAAAGTGGTTCATGAAAGGTTCACCGTTATCTGTTGAACTTACAGTGACAAGTGACGAGTGACGAGAGACGAGTAAACTCTTTCTTGTCACTGGCTTTAGATCCCACACGTCCTTCTCACGTCTTCGTTCTCCATGAGCTCTTTCACGGTCCCCTGATAGCAGATCCGGCCGTTGTCGATGATGTAACCCATGTCACTCAGCTTCAGGGTGAACTTCACGTTCTGTTCCGCGAGGAGCACCGTCAATCCCAACTCCTTGAGACGAAGGATGGTCTCTCCAAACCCACGGACCATGACAGGAGCAATGCCTTCCGTGGGTTCATCGAGAAGCAGGAAATCCGGGTTGCTCATCAGCGCCCGTCCAATGGCCAGCATTTTCTGCTCTCCACCGCTCAGCAGCCCGCCCTTCCGGGAATCAAGCCTTCTCAAAGGTGGAAACAGCTCATAAACCCTTTCTTTGTGCCAGGCTTCCCTCTCCCTGGCTTTCCGTTCCGCAATCATAAGGTTTTCCCCGACCGTCAAATCGGCGAAGATCCTCCGGTCGTCGGGGACATACCCTATCCCTTTTCTCACGAGCACATAAGGTTCCTTGCCCGTCACATCTTCCTGCTTGAATCGAACCCGGCCCTGTTTGGGCGGCGCCAAACCGAGGATGCTTTTCAGGGTGGTTGTTTTGCCGGCCCCGTTTCTTCCCAAAAGGCAGACGACCTGGCCTTCCAGCACCTTGAGCGACACGTCGAAAAGAATGTGGCTCAGGCCATAATAGGTGTGGATTCCTTCCAGCTCAAGCATCTGCGCCCCCGAGATAAGCCTCCTGAACTTCCATGTTGTTTTTCACTTCCTCGGGCTTACCCTGGATAATCGTTTTGCCATAGTGCATGACCATGATGCTTTGCGCCGTGTTGAAGACCACGTCCATGTCATGCTCGCAGAAGAGAATCGTGAGCCCTCGGGTATCGGCAAGCCGCTTGATGAGCGCCATGGTCGCCGACGTCTCGTCCGGCGACATCCCCGCCGTAGGCTCGTCTAAGATGAGCATTTGAGGTTCGTTGCCGAGGGCAATGGCGATCTCCAGTATCCTGTGGTCCCCGTGAGAAAGGGAGCCGGCCAGGCGCTCGGCCTTGTCGAGAAGGCCCACGCTGGAAAGGATCCGGTTGGTTTCCTCCACAGCCATGCGCTGGGCAGGCCGGAAAAGCGTGCTGCTCTTCCTTTGCCGGGAAAGCACGGCCACCTGAACGTTCTTGAACACAGTGAGCCTGGGAAATACATTGGCGATCTGAAAAGACCGGGCAATGCCCTTTCTGCAAATGTCATGGGGGGGCAGTTTGCTGATATCCTCTCCATTGAAAACCACTCGACCCCTGTCCGGCTTGAGCATGCCCGTGATCAAGTTGAAGAGCGTGGTTTTGCCTGCGCCGTTCGGCCCGATCACGGCAACGAGCTGCCCCTTCTCTACCGTGAGCACCGCCCCGTTGACCGCGAGGAACTTGTCAAAGGATTTGTAGAGGTTCTCAACTTTCAGCATGTTATCCCCTTGCCGGTGCACCTTCTCTGTGCCGGGCTTTTCCGAACTTCTGCACCAGAAAGCCCATCACCCCTTCGGGCAGGAAAAAGATGAGGAGGATCAGAAGCACTCCGAGGATCAATGTCCAGTACTCCGTGTAAATGCCCACAAAGGTCCGCAGAGCCACGGTGATCGCAGCACCAAGGATAGGGCCGGCAAAAGTAAACCATCCGCCCAAAAGGCACATGATAAAAATCTCGAGCGAAAGGACCCAGAAGAGCAAGTCCGGAAAGACCGATTTCTCCAGAACCACGAAGAGAACGCCGGCCACCCCTGCAAAGAAAGTCGCAATCACGATCGCCATGAGCTGATGGCGCCTCACATTGATGCCCACAGCCGAACATCTCGCCGGATTGTCCCGTATGGCTTGAAGGGTCATGCCGAAGGGCGACCGGTGGATGAGGTACATGACCACCAGGCAAAGCACGAAAAAGAAAAGGATGAAGTAATAGGCATTCGATACGGACGAAAGAAAGCTCGGGAGAGGAACCCCGTGAATGCCGTCATCCCCGTTGGTCAAAGCATACCAGCGAAAAACAATCGCCCACAGGAGCGAGCCCAGGGAGATCTGAAGCATGGCGAAGTAAAGGCTCGTCAACCTCACACAGAACCAGCCGATAAGAAAGCCCGCAAATGCGGCGATCACCGGAGCCGCGATGAATCCGAACCACAAAGGCATGTGCGCCTTGAAGAGCAGCAGAGCAAAGGCATAGGCCCCGACTCCATAAAAAACCCCATGGTGAAACTGGAACATGCCCCCATGCCCTACCACCATGTTCAAGCTCATGGCCAGGAGCGCCGTCACAAAGATGAGCGTGAGAATGTAGGTGTAGAACCGCGGAAGGACCGGCGGCAGGATGAGGAGGAGGACCAGGAGGACGGCAAAAAATAAAACGGATTTCAGGGACAGGCTTTTGAGCAACGTCGACTCCTCTTTACCATACCGATTTGAGAATGCCCCGCGGCCGCAAGAGCAATACAATCACCACGGCGGTGTAAGGAAAAACAATGGCGAACTGAGGCCAGAAGAGCACCCCGAAAGCCTGAGTGAGACCGAAAATGAGCGAACCCACCAGGGCGCCCCACATGTTTCCGAGGCCGCCGATGGTGACGATGAGAAACCCTTCAATGATGAGGTTGTGATCCATACCGAGGGTGATGCTGATGGTGGGAGCCATGAGGGCGCCGCCCAGGCCGGCCATAAAACAACCAAAAACAAAAGCGAAAGCAAACACCCAGCTCACATTGATCCCCACCGCCCCTACCATCTCCCGGTCCACGGCCGCTGCCCTGGCGATCTTTCCAAGCTTGGTCTTGCTGGTGAAGAGCCAAAGGCCGACGGCCACGAGAGGCCCGATGAGGAGCAGAAAGAAATTGTATTTGGGAATCGAGGCGCCGAAAATGCTCACCGACCCATCGAACAATTTGGGCGCCATAATGGACTTGTACTCGGCTCCCCAGGTGATCTTGACCAGGTCTCCGAGAATGAGGCTGAGGGCAAAGGTGAACAGGAGGAGCATCAAGTGCTCTCTCTGGTAGAGATGGCAGAAAAGGGCTCTTTCTGCAATGAAACTGACCGCAGCGACCACCAGGGGAGCCAGCACGAGCGCGAGCCAGAAACCCTCCGCACCGGGCACCAGCTTGGTGATGCTGAAGGCGGAGAAGGCTCCGATCATGTAAAGGGAGCCGTGAGCGATATTGGGCACCCTGAGCACGCCCAGCACAAAGCTCAACCCTGCCGTGACAATAAAGAGAATCATTGACCGGCTCAGTCCTACAAGGAACTGACTTCCGATGGCGCTCAGATCAAAGGCCATGATCAGGGCCCGTTTCCTTGAACGGGGAAGAGAGGAACGCTCTCTTCCCCGTCCTCAAAGACTACTTCTTGCGGGTTTTCAAAACTTCGTCGCAGGTCGGCATGACCTCGTTCCCGCTCAAGGTGAGGATGTCGGTGGCAATCACGTAATCCTGCTGGGGATGCTTTTTGGTCGTACCGAAATACATGGGGTAAACCGCCTGATGATCGCACGCCCGCATCTCAACCATACTGCCGGTCGGGCCCTTCACCTTCAGCCCCTCGATGGCGTCGATGAATTTCTCCTTGTCGATTTTCCCTGCCTTTTTGTACGCCTCCGCGATGAGCTGTGCCGTGATGTACGCGTTGAAGGCAGGAAAACCAGGGGGGTTCCCGTAGGCTTTTTCAAAAGCCTGAACAAAGGCCTTGTTTTCAGGGGTCTCCGGGTAATAGAAGAGATACTGAATCGTTCCTGTCACGTTTTCGGGGGCTTCTGCTCCCAGGGGCTTGAGCACCGCGTGGTCAATGGCCGTGTGAATCCAGGAAGGAATCTTCGCTGCAAAGCCCGTCGCCTTAAGCGCCTTCAGACAGTTGGTCATGCTGGCTCCGCCCGTGCAGAAGATCACGGCATCGGGCTTGGCGGCGGAAATGGAGGTGAGATAGGGCACCAGGTCCGGTTCCCCGATTTTCCACCAGGACTCACCGATCTTTTCCACGTCAGGCTTCAGGGCTTTGAGATTTCTCCAGGCTGCATCCGCAATCGCGTGGCCGTAAGAATAATCGTCTCCTGCTATCCAGTACTTCTTGTAGGGTTTCTTGGCCAGTCCGACGCCACCCGCTTTTCCTGCCATGGCGGTGTTTTCCGCCGTAGAGAAGACGTAACGGTGGCCCAGTTCTCCGGTGATCTTCTCGTCCTTTGCGGTCCACACGATGAAAGGCACTTTCTCCGCCTTGGCCACACCGTCCGAAATCGCCAGCGAGGCGCCGCTGTTGATTGTACCTACGAGGAGATCCACGTTCTCTCTCATGACCAACTCTTTGGCCATGGCAAGAGCCACGTCCACTTTGAACTTCTCATCCCGCGTGGTGAACTCGATCTTGCCGCCCAGCACGCCCTGCTTGTTGATTTCCTCCAGAGCGAGCTTGAACCCGTTGAGCGCATCGTTGCCGTAAACCGCAGGGGGGCCGCTGTAGGTGTCCACAATCCCCACCTTGATGTTTCGCGCCTCGGACAGGCCAGGAAGCGTCACAAGCGACAAAGTGACAACCAAGCCGAAAAGAACTATTCCTGAGAACTTGCTCTTACTCATCATTTCTCCTCCCTTTTGTTTTGAGGTTATTGAACGATGATAGACCTGTTTGAATGCTCTTGGGTTATGATTCTGCGAAAAACGTGATGCTTTGAATCCATTGCTTTTGAAGGGGGCCTATAGGGCAAAGCGCTGTAACTGTCAACACATAAAACCAAAGGCGCGTTAGGCTGGAGGCAGGAGGCTTGAGGCAAGACCCAGACCCCGCTAGAATTTATTTTTTGCCTCCAACCTCTTCCCTCAACCCTCCAACGCCTTTAGATTCCCCAGCCGCCGGATACGGGGATAGCCGTAGCCGTGATATAGGAAGCATCGTCGGAAGCAAGGAAGGCGATAACCCTGGCCACCTCTTCCGCTTCGGCCATCCGGCCGAGAGGCGTCTCTTTGATGATCGCATCCTTGAATTTCTGTGCCATGAATTTCTCAATGGTAGGGGTGCGGGTCAGACCGGGCAAGACCACGTTGACCGTGACGCCGTCCGCTGCCGCTTCCCTGGCTACGGACTTGGTCAAACCGATCACTCCGGCTTTGGCTGTAGAATAAGCCAATTCGCCTTTTCCGCCGATAAGACCGTAAATCGAACTCACGTTGATGATCCTGCCCCACTTTCTCGTTCGCATAGAAGGGAGGACGAACTGGATGAGAGAAAGCGGCACGGTGAGGTGAATGGCCAGTTCCTCTTCGAATCCGGACCTGTCGATCTTGGCCGTTGTTCCGGGCCGGTCAAAACCCGCATTGTTGACAAGGATGTCTATGGTGAGATTCGAACAGTGGGTTTCAAGTTCCCGGCGTAGAGTGTCTGTATCGGTGAGGTCAACTAAGACAGGCACGACCTTTCGGTCTGTTTTTGCTATCTCCTTGCACACCTCAGGGAGCGTAGCGGGGTTCTTATCCAACAAAACAAGGTCCGCTCCGCGCGAAGCGAACACCTCGGCGCATGCGCGGCCGATCCCCTGGCCGGCTCCGGTGATGAATGCAGTGCGGCCTTCCAAGTTCATCGTGTTCTTCTTTCAGGACAGAGTTTTGAGGATCTCCTGCAAATCCGTCTTCACTTCTTCAATCAGGCCGGCGTCTGCGATTCCTGTCTTTTCTTTCCGCTGCTTCAGCCTCTGCCGCGCGCCCTCGATGGTCAGCTTCTCTTCATAGAGCAGTCTCTTGATTTCCAAGATGAGTTCGAGATCCTTTTTCTGGTAGGTGCGCTGGTTCGTGTCCGCCCGGACAGGGCGAATCTGAGGAAACTCGCTTTCCCAGTACCTCAGCACATAGGGTTCGACGCCGATGATCCTGCTGACTTCGCCTATCCTGAAAAACTTCTTTTCTTCAGGGATTTGCATCGTCTGGCTACACCTCCCTCAGCCTGGCGCCTGTTTCTTGTCCGATTTTCTCCACAATGCTTTCGTGAAGCTTGTTGATGTCTTTGCCGTCCAGGGTGCTTTCTCGGGATCGATAGCAGATCCTGAAAGCCATGGCTTTTTCCGAAGGACCGATCTTGCCTCCCTCGAACAGATCAAAGAGAGCGACAGACTCCACCAGTTCCCTTCCCTCGCGTAGGATGATCGCCTGGATTCTTGCGCACTCCACGCTTTTCTTCGCAACAAGGGAGAGATCCCGGTACACGGCGGGGAATTTCGCAAGAGGTTCGAAGGTCCTGTCTCCTGTCACCTTCTCGATCAGGACCGTGCCGTCGATTTCGAAAGCAAAGACCCTTGGCGCATCCACATCAAAGCGCTTGAGAACTTCAGGGGCAAGCTCGCCCACCGTGCCGAGCCGCTGATCGGCGAGGCGGATCAGGGACGCAGCCTCCTTCAAATACCATGGGGGGATGTCCCTTCTCTCGATAACTAGGGCTGTCAATCTCTTGGCTTTCAATAGGGCTTGCACAACGCCTTTCGCGTCAGAGACATCCGCGGCTCTTTCCTCTCTGTATCACTCCTTGGGATTAGCTGACCCCATGACCACGCCCGAGACCGCAAGCCTTTCCCGGGGAAGTTCCTCGGTCCCCTGCCGGATGAAGATCCTGCCCCACTCGAAAACCTTGAGGTCCTTCTCCCCGTAGGAAAGATTGGTCTTC